>Ga0208809_1000004_pt1 | contig 39427 bp, 30 predicted proteins | sample Colrivmet1556B02_FD_187673 | JGI IMG/M metagenome (GOLD analysis project Ga0208809, IMG submission 187673) | Estuarine microbial communities from the Columbia River estuary - metaG 1556B-02 (SPAdes) (version 2) | ecosystem: Environmental > Aquatic > Marine > Intertidal zone > Estuary | place...
AACCTTACTTCCCTCCTTTTCTGCAATTCTTTTGGCAACTTCTTTTTGAAACATACCACTCAACTCTGGAATAAATTTTCTAAATTCTATTGCTTTAAAAACAATTTGAGAAGATATGTTATAAGGGTAATTCCCAATAATTGCAATTTGCTGCTTATTAAAGAAAGAGGCTAAATCATATTTAAGAAAATCACCTTCAACAATTTGAAAATTTTTGGAGGAGGTGTCCAAGCTTAGGTGTTCATTTTTAAAATCACTATTGAGATACGCAACAGATTCTCTGTCGATTTCCATAACCGTGATTTTTGCTTTTTTTTCTAATAAATACTTGGTAAGCATTCCCATACCAGGCCCAATTTCTAATATGTTTTCATATCCAAATTCTGTTAAGGATTCGGCAATATTTTTTGAAGTTTCCTCATCCGTTAGAAAATGTTGACCTAAATGCTTTTTGGCTTTAACTGTCATCTTAATTCTTAATGCTAGGTGGATAAAACTCTTTGATTAATTTTAACTCTGTTCTAAATGAAATCATTTTATCCGCAAACTTTTTAATGCTCTGACTTCTCAATCCTGGGGCATAAAGATTATAATAATTATTTAAATCCTCTTTAGTATTTGCAGTATATTGAATGGAGTAAGTAAGCCCACCCATTTCTTCTTCTACTAAAACTTGTGTTAATTTTGCGGCAACAAAACTCCCAGTAGCCAATACGTCTTGTATGTGATTTTGAATCCAAGAAAGCCACTCTTTATGAACGCTTTCGTCTATATTAATTGTAACATTATATATGTACATAGGCTTTTAAAATGGTGAAAAAATTAAGAAGGTGCTCTAATTAACCACATCTCCTCTTAGTTCTCGGTATTTTTTTCTAGCATTAACTAAGTAAATACTAGAAGGTTTATCAAAGATAATTTTTTGATAGTATTCTGAAGCTTTTTTAGGGTCTTTTATATTATTTTTATAGATTTCTGCCAATAGGTAATAGGAGTCATCTACTAATATTCCATCAGCATTAATTGTTGTGATTTTTAAAAGATTACTAATGGCTTTATCATACTGTTTTTCTTTGAGGTAAATAGCGGCTTGATTAAACATAGTCTCATCTTCAATATTCTGCCCCTGATATTTTTCTAAGATTTTATTGTATGTTGCTATTGCTTCAATATTTTTATTTTGATAGGCTAATAAGTCTGCTTTAGCAAAATCAATCAATCCAGACGGAATAGAGTCTTTAGGTTCATTGTCTGAAATAATTAAGAATAGATCAACAGCATCGTTTGCAATAAGTTGTGTTGTGGAGCTTTTTAGAATTTTTAATTGAGATTTGGCCCATTTAAAATCACCTTTAAAATAAGATGTTTGTGCCACTTTAAAACGCGCTTCTTGAGACAGTGGGTGGTTTTTTAATTGTGTTTGAACTTGAGAAAAATAGAGTAACGCTTTATTAAATCTTCCGGTAAATACCAATACTTCTCCTAATTTCAATTTAATTTCAGCAGTTTTAAACTTTGAATTAGAAAAAGACATAGCTTTTTCTAGCACTTTTATAGCCTCAACCGGATTATTTTTTTTAAAAGTTAAATAGTTTGCAAATGCTAACTGGATTTCTAAAGTATTTCTATTTACACCATATTTATTTAGCACCTTTTTGTACAAGAAGCTATCGTCTTTGTCTGAGTTTTTTGCCACTATTTTTAAAAGAAATAATTCCGCAGATAACTTCTCTTCAATAAAAATAGTTTTTTCAAGAATAAATTCAAAACACTCTTTTGCAGTTTTTGAATCATTATTTTCATATGCAATTTCACCCAATCTAAAAACAGTATCAATATAATTAGGGTCCCTGTTAAAAAGTGCTTTTTCTTGAATAAAGGCTTTTTTGTATTCTTTTTGCTTGATGAAAAGCCAACTCAATAATTCGTTCCAAGCATTTTTAGGGTTACGTATAGACTTTTTTAGCAAAGCTTTTTTAAAGGCATTATTATTATTACTTAAAGGGTCGTTACTTATATATTTACTCACGTATCGTTGAACACCACTAAGATAATCCTCATTTTTATCTATAAGTTCTATATAAAATTCAAACATCTTTTCAAACTCACCCTTCTCTCCGTAAATTTGAGCTATCTGAAATTCATAACTCGCATTTTCATGAAGCCTCATTGCTTTAGAGTACGCTTCAATAGCATAGTTTAATAGATTATTTTGCTGAAACATTCTACCCATAATCCCACCCAAACTAGGGTTAGAAGTAATAGACTCAATAGCAATGTCATATTCTTTTTTTGCTAGCGCTGTTTTTTGCTGACGATCAAAATTATATCCAATTTCTATTCGAAGATAGTGTTGAGAAGGATAATTAAGTAACTTTTTTTGAAGAAGATTTTCTGCCTTTTCATAATTACTTGTTTCTTGATAACAGGTAATTAATCGTTTTAGATATCTTGTATTAAAAGGATTATTTTTTTCTAGAGTTTCAAATAACTGAGAAGCTTTTTTATATTCACCCTCTCTGAAATAATTCTCAGCTAATGAGGAATTATTTTGACTATGAGCAACATATGTTAAAAACAATATTATTAAGAGAAAAAGGTTTTTCATCTCTATCAAAGATAATCAACTTAAATGTTAAATTTTATTAAACTTATCTATTATAGAAAACCATTCTAAAATTTTGGCACAATTCTTGAAAATGTTTTTATAAGAATTTTTATCTTCAATTATTAAGTAAATAAAATGAAAAAAGTATTATTAGTGTTATTATTAACAACATTAACATCTTGTCAAGACAATGAAACACTAAGCCAAGATCAGGCGGCTCAAAATTTACAAGATATGTTTACTGAAATAGAAAATATGGTAAACACTATTAGTTGTGACAACTCGGAAGATTGGACTTTTATAGGTTACGGCAGTAAAGCTTGTGGAGGGTTTGTTGGGTATATTGCCTATCCAGTATTTATTGATACTCAGTTATTTATTGAATTAATAGAAGCTCATATACAAGCACAAGAAGATTTTAACCAAAAATGGCAAATATTTAGTGATTGTGAAACGCCAAATCAGCCCACAGAAGTATTATGTGATGACGGAGTGCCTAAATTTGTGTATTAAATTTTTAGATGAGTTAGAAAAAACAACGATATAACCCCAAAATAAGAACAAAAATGAATGAATTAGCTAACAAACACGAAACAGCAAAACAAAACTCAATAGATTTTATGAGAACAGGTCAAATAAGTAATTACTTTAATGCTCTTTTAGAAATGAATAAATACAGAAGGCTACTTAATGCTATTATTGCTAATTAATAACTGAAAAGCCTGTGTAAGGGACTAGAACTTCAGGTATTTTTATACCATCTTTTGTTTGACAATTTTCTAAAATTGCCGCCAAAACCCTCGGTAACGCTAAAGAGCTCCCATTTAACGTGTGAGCCAATTGATTTTTACCATCGTTATTTTTAAAGCGTAGTTTTAGTCTGTTTGCCTGAAATGTTTCAAAATTTGAAGCGGAACTGATTTCTAACCATCTGTCTTGGGCAGTCGAGTATACTTCAAAATCAAAGGTCAATGCAGCTGTAAAACCAGTATCTCCTCCACATAATCGGAGTACGCGATAGGGTAGTTTTAATTCGTTTAAGATTTCTTTAATGTGAGTAACCATGCCATCTAAAGCGTTGTAAGAATTATTAGGGTGTTCTACCCTAACAATTTCAACTTTATCAAATTGGTGTAAACGATTTAAACCTCTTACATGAGCACCATAACTTCCAGCCTCTCGTCGAAAACAAGGGGTATATCCAGTAGCCATAATTGGCAAATCATTTTCATTTACCAAGTTTCCACGATACATATTAGTAATTGGTACTTCTCCGGTTGGAATTAGATATAAATCATCAACACCAACGTGATACATTTGTCCTTCTTTATCAGGCAGTTGTCCAGTGCCAATTCCAGATGCCTCATTTATAACATGTGGTACTTGATATTCGGTGTACCCAGCTGCAGTATTTTTATCCAAAAAATAACTAATTAAAGCTCTTTGAAGCCTGGCACCTTTACCCTTATAAACAGGAAAACCTGCTCCTGTAATTTTAGTACCTAATTCAAAATCTATAATATCATATTTTTTAACTAATTCCCAATGAGGTAATGCGTTTTCATCAAGCTTAGGAATTGCTCCCTCTCTAAAAACCTCTTCATTATCTTCTTCAGTTTGTCCTGAAGGTACAGATGAATGAGGAATATTTGGAATTTGAAATAGTAAATTTTGAAGCTCTTTAGAATACGTATTTAATTGATCGGTAAATTTTTTAGATTGCTCTTTAAGTTTTTTAGTTTTTTCTTTAGCAAGCGTTGCTTTTTGAACTTGTCCTGTTTTGAACAATTCTCCAATTTCTTTAGATAACGCATTAGATTCCGCTAGGGTGTTGTCTAATAAAACCTGAACATTCCTTCTAGTTTCATCTGTTTCCAAAACGCGTGCTAAAATTTCTTTAGCATTAACAAAATTTCTTTTAGCTAAGCCCTCTAAAACTAATTTTTGATTGTCTCTAATAAACGGAACTTGTAACATAACTTGTATCAATTATAAGAATCCAAAGATATAGTAAGTGAATCAATATCACAATGTGTTATATGCGATTGTTTGACAGGTAAGAAATAGCATTTTCTTTATCAATGTTTAATTGCCCAACTAGCTCCTCAACCGAATTAAATTTTTGCTCTTCTCTTAAAAAATGAATAAACTTAATAGTAATTTTTTTGCCATAAAGATTTTCATTAAAATCAAATAAATGCGCTTCAATAGTTTGATGCTTTCCAAGAACTGTTGGATTGAAGCCAATATTCATTATTCCGTAAAACTCAATGCTATTAATCCGCGTTCTGATAACATATACTCCCGAACTTGGTACTAACTTGTAGGACTCTTCAACCTCTATGTTGGCTGTTGGAAAACCAATTGTTCCCCCTAATTGTTTTCCACGTACAACAATACCACTAAGCATATATTGATATCCAAGGTAATTATTGGCAATTTTTAAATTTCCTTCTTTTAGGGCGGTTCTTATTTTTGTGGAACTTACAGAAACATCATCAATATCTTGAGCAGGAATTTCTTGGATATTAAAATCATATAATGAGCTATATTCTTTTAGCTGATGAATATTACCCTCTCTATTTTTACCAAAATGGTGATCATAACCAATAATTAACCTTGAAGTATTTAGCGTATTTACTAAAATATCTCTAACAAAATCAAGGGCAGTAAGCCTAGAAAACTCTTTACTAAAGGGGTGTATAATTAAATAATCTAAGCCCATTTTTTTCAGAAGTATAGATTTTTCATCTAAGGTGTTAAGCAACAAAATAGTCTTGTCTTTTTGCAACACCATTCTAGGGTGAGGAAAAAAAGTTAGAAGTACAGATTTCTTTCCTTCTTTTTTTGCAGTACTAATAAGGTTTTTTAATATTTTTTTATGACCTATATGGATACCATCAAAAGTACCTATAGTAACAATTGTTTTTTCTGAAGAATCAAAAGCAGCAATAGATCGAATAATTTTCAAAAGGAGAATAATTAAAACACAAAGTTACAACTCATTAATCAATATTACTTATGTCAAAGATAAAATAAGATTATCTTAAAAAAACAGCGTAAGACTATGTGATAACTCAAAAATATTACAAAAATATTACAAAAATCAAAAAAAATCGTACATTCGTCTTTGTTAATAAACAATTTATATCATGATAAAAAAGACAATTTTCTTTGCATTTGTTATGCTTGCTAGCGCAACAATGCTAGCACAAACCACCATTACAGGTGTTGTAAAAGACGCACAAACAGGTGAAACACTTTTAGGAGCTAATGTTAAAGTTTCTGGAAAAGCAATAGGAACAACAACAGACTTTGATGGTAAATTTTCACTCAAAGTAGCTGATGCTCCTCCTTTTACAGTTGAAATTTCTATGCTTGGCTTTAAGGCAGTAAATGTAGAAATCACAAAAAACAATCAAACAGTAAATGTTAGTCTTCAAGAAGATGCAACATCTTTAGAAGAAATTGTGTTTTCTGCCTCAAGAAGAAAACAAAAAGTACAAGAAGCACCAGCTTCTGTATCTATTATTACACCAAAAGATATTTTAAATTCAGCAGCAGCGGTTGACCCTGTTATGAATTTAGCAAATATTGCTGGAGTTCAGATGCAACAACAATCTGCAAATACTATTAATATAGAAATGCGTGCAGGTTCGGGAGTATTTGGAACGTCTACATTTCCAATATTAGATTATCGTTACCTAGTTACACCTTCTGCAGGAACTTTTCAAAGTTACCAGTCAGGTATGTCAAATATAGACATCCAAAGAGTTGAGGTTGTTAGAGGAGCTGCTTCGGCCCTATATGGTCCTGGAGTTACTTCTGGGGTAGTTCATTTTATGTCTAAAAGTCCAATAGACCACCCTGGCACTACAGTGGAAATGCTAGGAGGTACGTTAAGTACAACCGGTATGACTGTTAGACATGCTTTTAAAAATGATAACGATAAATTTGGATTTAAAGTTAATGTAAGATACATGAAAGGAAAAGACTTTGAACTAGATCCAGTGGCAGACGCTGATTTTATTTCAGGTTTACAAACTACTATTTCTCAGCCAGCTATTGTAAATGGTAGAGTTGACCCAACTCAACCAGGAGAACAGTTATTATCGCTTTCAGATTTAGATGATAATGGAGATGGAAATCCTTTAGCAACAGAATATAGCAATTATTCAGCTAACGTACACTTAGAATTCAGACCTACAGATGAAACTACAGCTTTTCTTTCAGGAGGATTTGCTCAAGGAGGTGGATTATTCTTTAATTCACAAGGGGCAGGATATCAACAAGGAAAAGACTATTGGGTTCAAGGTAGAATTCAATCAGGAGGGTTATTTGCTCAAGTATATTACAATTATAATAATGGAGGTGATGAAGAAAACCCAACTTTTTTATACCAAACAGGTTTAAGACAAGTTGCTGAGAGAAATTCTTTAGAGGCTCAGCTTCAATACAATTTTGACATCCCAAAATTTTTAAACTCAAACTTTACCATCGGTTCTGACTACAGAAACTCTAAATCTATGACAGCAAATACATTGTATGGTATAAATGAGGATAGAGATGATTATATTATTACTGGAGCTTACCTTCAAGGAACTTCTAAAATTAGTGATCAACTAGAGATAACCTATGCAGGTAGATATGACAAGTTTAACTTTATTGACGAAGGAGCATTTGCACCTAGAGTTGCTATAGTTTATAAAGCAGATGACAATCACACGTTTAGAGCTTCTTTTAACAGAGCAAATACTGGCCCATCTGCATTACAACAGAATATAGATTTTCCAGTGTCTGTTATAGCACCTGGAATAGCAGATGTTTGGTTATCGGGGCAGTATGCACCTCAAGTATTTCCAGACAACCCAACAATTGACTTATCAATTCCTGGGTTACCTGACCTTCCTTATGGAACGACACAATTTCCTTTAGCTTATGCTTATGGGGCAGTTGCTGCACCTACATTAGGAGCATTATATAATGGTTTAGCTGGAAATCCTTTCTTAGGAGTGGTTCAAAACTTTTTCAACACATACGCTGGAGGTACAGGAGGTACTGGACAATTAGTTGGGTATAATTTATTTAATGGAGAGCCAATGAATGAATTGACTGGTACAGGACGATCTGCAGTAGAAACGTTGAATTCTTTTGAGATAGGATACAAAGGACTAATTGCAAATAAATTGTCATTAGCGATAGATGTATATACCTATGAAAGAAAAGGATTTACACAATTTACAGCTATCGGTCCAACATATAACTTGGTAGGAGCTGATTTTGCAAATGATTTAGGTGCTCAAGTTGCAGGAGATTTTGCTTCAAGTCCAGGAGTAATTGCAGATATGGAGGCATTTTACGGTTCACAAGGATGGCCATTAACGGGTATTCCTGCATTTGGTATTCCGTCATCATCTGATGCTATTGCTGGTTTAGCAGCAGCTTCAGGAGGAGCTTTTGCTCAAGGAGGAGCAGGTTTTGATGCACAAATAGCTCCATTATATCCAATAATTGGAACTGTAGAAACAACAGCTGTGCCTCAAGGTGACGGCTTAATGCACATTCCTGCAGGTTACCGTCGTTTTGACGGTGCTACAAGAAGTCATGTAGGTGCTGATATAGCTATGGAATATTTCTTGAATGATGATGTAACATTATGGTTAAATAGTTCTTGGTTAAGTCAGAATGAATGGATTCCTGGAGAATCAAATGATGACGGACTGCCATTTTCATCTTACTTAAATGCTCCAAAATTTAAATACAGAGCAGGTGTTCAGTATTCTAAAGATAAAGTAAGAGGTTCTATCGCATTTCAACATGATGATTCTTTCAATTCTAACCAAGGGTTTTTCTCTGGTGAGGTTCAAGAGAAGAATTTATTCGATATTAATGTAGGATATAATGTTTCAGAAAATTTAAAATTAGATTTATCTGCAACAAATGTTTTAGATCAGAAATATAGAGCGTTTCCAACGATGCCAGTAATAGGTCGTAGAACTGTTCTTAAATTAACTTTTGATTATTAAAAATAAAAAGTTTTTAAATAAAAAAGGCGGCCACATGGTCGCCTTTTTTATTTAATTAAAGTTAGCAAAAAATTGACAAGTGAGGTTAATTCTTTTGGTGGGTTATCATCATCAAAACCAATACTAGAATATGTTTCTCCATTTAAAATTACTTCTATAGTAGTATACATGGCACCATCAAATTGGTACTTATTCGATGGAACTTTTAGTTGGTTAATTGTTTTGAGATTAATTTTTTTAATCAAGGTATTCAATGAGTCTTTAGCCTCTTTTACAAGCATTAAAGAACGGCTTTCTATAGAATTTTTAAAATACTTTAGGGTATTGTCCTGTAAAAGAATTTCTGTTGAATATCCGCGAGTCATTGCTTTGTAGTTTATTCTTTGAAAGACAGTTTCCTGCTGAATAGATGAGCAACTAAGCGTTAAAGAGAAACAAAAGAGAAGTATTTTGTTCATATGAATGTTTTCGTAAAGATAAAGAAAACAACATTTTTAACTATAATAAGAGTTTTGCAGGGTAATTAGCTCAACATTAGTATTGCTTTTTGTAAGCCCTTAATAAATACATCAATTTCTTCTTTGGTATTGTAAAATGCAAAAGAGGCTCTTACGGTTCCAGGAATTTTATAAAACTCCATAATCGGCTGAGCACAATGATGCCCCGTTCTGACAGCAATCCCTAATTTATCTAAGATAGAACCAATATCATATGGGTGAATTCCAGCAACATTAAATGAAATAACGGCTGTTTTATTGGAGGTTCCATAAATTTTAACGCCACTAATTTTTAATAATTCTTGGGTTCCATATTTAAGGAGTTCTTGTTCATATTTACTGATGGCATCAAATCCAATGGAATTCATATAATCTATCGCGACTCCAAAAGCAATACCCCCACAGATATTTGGAGTTCCTGCCTCAAATTTATGTGGCAGTCCTGCATAGGTGGTTTTTTCAAAGGAAACCGTCTCAATCATCTCTCCACCCCCTTGATATGGGGGTAATTTTTCTAGCCATTCTTTTTTACCATACAATAGACCAATCCCGGTAGGGCCACAAATTTTATGTGCAGAAGTTACATAAAAGTCAACATCTAATTTTTGAAAATCAACTTTCATATGGGGTGTAGATTGAGCCCCGTCAATTAAGACAGCTGCACCATAATGGTGAGCTTTTTCAATAATTTCTTTTACAGGATTTATAGTTCCTAATGCATTTGAAATATGATTGCAAAATACTAGCCTTGTCTTTTCAGACAACAAACTATCATACTCACTCATAATTAGTGAACCTTCTTCGTTCATAGGAATAACCTTTAGCTCAGCGCCTGTTTTTTCACATAACATTTGCCATGGAACAATATTAGAGTGGTGTTCTAAAGCTGAGACAATAATTTCGTCTCCAGTTTTAAGCAGATTAGAGAAGCCTGAGGCAATTACATTAATGCCGAATGTAGTTCCGGGGGTAAAAAGCATTTCATAGGCATATTTGGCATTAAAATGCTTTTGAAGCACAACTCTTGCTTGCTCATACAAATCTGTTGCCTCTTGACTTAAGGTATGAACACCTCTGTGAATATTTGCATTATAATTGGTATAATAATTAACAATAGCATCTATCACAACTTTAGGTGTTTGGGAAGTAGCAGCATTGTCAAAATACACTAACGGTTTTCCATTAACAGTTCTTTGTAATATTGGAAAATCTTCACGAATTTTTTCTATTGGAAACATTCTATTGATATTGAGACACAAAGGTAGAACATCAAAGATAAAACTTTTAATAAACCTGTTATTTTATTCTTATGTTTGTGTAGCTCCAAAATTTTTATACAATGAAAATAGTAAAACGAATTCTCTTATTATTACTAGTTATACTATTACTTGCTGTAATTATCAATTATCCAAAATTGAATATTATAGCTGGTTATTCGGCAAAAAATACAGCTTCTTCTGTATTTCTTGGAAGTAGAAGTTTATCTTTTACTGATACAACAGACAATAATTTTTCACCTGTTAATTTAGCGCACAATACTATTGATGAAAAAAACGAGACAGCAACTTCCTCTGTTTTTGGTTTACTAACACGAAAAGCAATCACAAGAACCGGTTTGGGATCTGTTTTAACTCTAACCCAACAAGACGAAAAGAGTACATATTTGACTCCAAAAAGGATAAAAACAACAAATGAAATAAAGTCCTATCCTTATGGTAATGCTCCTCATAAAGATTCAGTTTTTGACAATATAGATTATGACAAATTAAATGAAACTGTAGCCTCCATTTTTGGTAAAAGAAAGACAAGAGCGCTTTTAATTCTTCATAAAGATAAAATTATTGCAGAAAAATATGCTGAGGGTTTCACCAAAGATTCCCGCATTTTGGGGTGGTCAATGACAAAAAGTATTATGAGCACTATTTTTGGGGTTCTTCAACATCAAAAAAAAATAAACATTTACGATAAAGCACCCATTAAATCTTGGCAATATGATGCAAGAAAAGAGATTACAATTCATAATTTATTACAAATGAATTCTGGTTTAGAGTGGGATGAAAATTACGATGAAATTTCAGATGCTACGAAAATGCTTTTTTTAGAACGGGATATGACTAAAAGTCAAGAAGAAAAAAAGCTAGTTGGAAACCCAAATGAAACTTGGAATTATTCTTCCGGAACTTCGAATTTATTGTCAGGAATTATAAGAACACAGTTTAATAATCATCAAGAATATTTAGACTTTTGGTATACTGATTTAATCGATAAAATAGGTATGAATTCTATGATCTTAGAAAGCGATTTAGCTGGGAATTACGTAGCTTCTTCGTATTCATGGGCAACAACAAGAGATTGGGCTAAATTAGGATTGTTATATTTACATAATGGAGTTTGGAATGGCGAATCATTATTTTCAAAAGATTGGGTAGATTATGTAACAACACCAACGCCAACCTCAAATGGAATATATGGAGCTCAATTTTGGTTAAACACAGAAAGACAATTAAAGGATGTTTCTGAAGACATGTACTTTGCAGACGGATATCAAGGACAAAGAGTTTATATTCTCCCAAAAGAAGATTTAGTTATCGTTCGTTTTGGTTTATCTTGGTTTGAAGAAAATGAGTTTTTAAAAGGAATTTTACAATCGATACATTAAATACAAATTCAAATGAAAAAAACAATTATTTTAAGTTTAATACTTTGCATTACAGGAATTGCTTTTGGTCAAAAAAATGATAATAAAATAAAGATGTTATCTGATGAAGTCGAAGAGAAAGTTATAGAATGGAGAAGGCATATTCATCAAAATCCAGAATTATCAAATAGAGAATTTAAAACGGCTAAGTATATAGAAAATCACCTTAGAGGTTTAGGAATGTCTGTTCAAACAGGAGTTGCTAAAACAGGTGTTGTTGGAATACTGAAGGGTGAAAAACCAGGAAAAGTTGTTGCACTTCGAGCAGATATAGATGCGCTTCCTGTTACAGAAAGAAACGATTTGCCTTTCAAATCTAATATAACATCAACATATAATGGAAAAGAAACTGGGGTTATGCATGCCTGCGGACATGATTCTCATGTAGCGATATTAATGGGTGTTGCAGAGGTCTTATCTCAGATGAAAAATGATCTTCAGGGGACAGTTAAATTTATATTTCAACCTGCTGAGGAGGGAGCGCCAAAAGGAGAAGAAGGTGGGGCAGAATTGATGGTTAAAGAGGGTGTATTGAAAAATCCTGACGTAGATGCGATCTTTGGATTGCATATTGCAGCTGGTTTAGATGCAGGAAAAATAACCTACAAACCTGGGGGTATTATGGCTGCATCTCAATCGTATCAGATTGACGTCAAGGGAAAGCAAGCCCATGGCTCTAGACCTTGGGCAAGCGTTGATCCTATAATGGCTTCTACTCAAATAATTAATGGATTACAAACAATTATAAGTAGAGAATCTGAGTTAACTAAAGAAGGAGCTGTTATTACTGTTGGAATGATTAATGCAGGAATACGAAGTAATATTATCCCCGAAAAAGCGACAATAGTAGGAACTATTAGAACTTTAGACTATGGGATGCAAGATTTTATTAATAAAAGAATGAAAGAAATGGTTCCAGATATTGCAAAAGCTTTTAGAGCGGAAGCCACTATAGATATTGAAAAAGGATATCCAATAACATTTAATCATATTGGTTTAACTGGCCAGATGTTGCCTACATTGCAAAGAATAGCTTCTAAAGAAAATGTAATTGAAATAGATGCAATTACCGGGGCTGAAGACTTTTCTTTTTTTCAACAAAAAGTTCCTGGGTTATATTTCTTTCTTGGTGGAAAAGCATTAGATGTAAAACCAGAGGATGCCGCTGGACACCATACACCAGATTTTATTTTGGATGAAAGTGGTTTTGTATTAGGCGTTAAAACATTATCAGCTCTAGCGATAGATTATTTAGATAAATAAGATATAAAAAACATAAAACAGGCTCAATGGCCTGTTTTATGTTTTTTAATTAAATATTAAATCCAATATTAACGTTTAATTTATTGGCAATTAATTTTGTTATTCTATCCTTAACTTCAGGAATTTTTACGCTTTCAAGAACGGTATTGGCAAAAGCATACATTAACAAAGCTCTTGCTTCTTTTATTCCAATTCCACGTTGCTGCATATAAAATAAGGCCTCCTCGTCTAACTGACCAATAGTACATCCATGCGAGCATTTTACATCATCTGCAAAAATTTCAAGTTGAGGCTTAGCGTTAATTGTAGATTTATCGCTTACTAGAATATTATTGTTTTTTTGATATGCATTTGTTTTTTGTGCTTCTTTTTCAACAACAACCTTTCCATTAAAAACACCCGTAGAGCGTTCGTCAAAAATGCCTTTATAATCTTGATGACTTTCACAGTTCGGTTCTATATGATGAACGAGAGTGTGATGGTCTACATGTTGTTTTCCCTCAATTATGGTAATTCCTTTTAAAATAGAATCTATATGCTCACCCCTTTGATAGAAGTTTAAATTATTTCTTGTAATATTTCCGCCAAAAGAAAAGGTATGAACAGAGACAATACTTTCTGATTGTTGTTCTATAAAGGTATTGTCTACCAGTGAAGCTGATATATGATCATTTTGTATTTTGTAAACATCTACAGTTGAATGCCTGTCTGCATAAATTTCTGTGACTACATTTGTAAATACTGCATTTTCTGTTAAGCTTTGATGGCGTTCAATAATTTGAACGTGTGCATTTTGCTCAACCACAATTAAATTTCTTGGCTGTAACATCGTTGCAGCTTCTGTGCCGGTTGTGAAATTTATAATTTGTATGGGCTTTTCAACCTCAGTATTCTTCGGAATATGTATGTAGGCACCTTCTTTAGAAAAGGCAGTATTCAATGAGGTTAAATTGTCTTGTTTGGCAATTTTATTAAAATAATTTTCAATTATAGGCTTGTACTTAGCCTTAGTTAATGCAGAAGACATTAAGCAAACATCTATACTGTCATGTGTTGTTTCAGACAAAAAAGAACTGTACTTCCCATCAATAAAAATTACTTTATAAGTATCTATATCATGAATAAAATACTGTTTGACGTCTGCAAGGTTAATAGATTTTTCATTGTCTGGAAAAATACTGTAATCTTCTTTTAAGATTGCATTTAAAGAGGTGTATTTCCATGCTTCTAGTTTTTTTGAAGGAAATCCAAGTTTTTCAAATTGTTGAAAGGCATCTGTTCTAATCTCGTGAATATCAGAGTTGATATTTACGCCATCTTCAAAAGCGACATACGAGGAAACTATTTTTTCTTTTAAATCCATATTACTGGTTTTATGATATCACTTCTTCCTTAATCCAGTCATAGCCTTTAGCCTCTAATTCTAGTGCTAAAGAGGCATCTCCGGTTTTAACTATTTTACCATCATGTAGTACATGAACAAAATCCGGAACAATGTAGTCTAGAAGTCTTTGGTAGTGAGTAATAACAATAACAGCATTGTCCTTGGACTTTAGTTTATTTACTCCATTTGCAACAATTCGTAAAGCATCTATATCTAAACCAGAGTCTGTTTCATCTAAAATTGCCAACTTGGGCTCTAGCATTGCCATTTGAAAGATTTCATTACGCTTTTTTTCTCCACCTGAAAACCCTTCGTTTAAAGAACGAGATAAAAATTTACGATCAATTTCTAAGAGCTCAGACTTTTCACGAATCATCTTAAGCATATTTTTAGCAGGCATTTCTTCTAGGCCTTTTGCTTTTCGATTCTCGTTGATGGCAGTTTTAATAAAGTTAGTTACAGAAACACCAGGAATTTCTACTGGATATTGAAAAGATAAAAACACACCAATATGAGCTCTTTCTTCAGGCGCTAATTCGCTAATATCCTCACCATTTAATTCAATAGTCCCCTGATTAACCTCATATTCTTCTTTACCTGCAATAATATTTGCTAGCGTACTTTTACCTGCTCCATTTGGCCCCATAATTGCGTGGACTTCACCAGCATTTACCTGTAAATTCAATCCTTTTAAAATTGACTTATCATCTACGCTTGCTTTTAAATTTTCTATTTTTAACATGTTCTTTATACTATTTGCTTGTGATTTTAAGTACAAGTATTAATTTTTAATTTATCCAACAGAACCTTCTAGGCTAATTTCTAATAATTTTTGAGCTTCAACAGCAAACTCCATTGGGAGCTTATTAAGCACCTCTTTACTAAACCCATTTACGATTAAGGCAATGGCTTTTTCAGTATCAATACCTCTTTGATTACAATAAAATAATTGTTCTTCACCGATTTTACTTGTTGTAGCTTCGTGCTCTACTTGTGCCGTTTTATTTTTCACCTCAATATAAGGGAAGGTATGAGCACCACATTTATTTCCCATTAACAAACTATCACATTGTGAAAAGTTTCTTGCGTTTTCAGCTCTTGAATTTATTTGAACTAAGCCACGATAACTATTTTGAGATTTCCCAGCAGATATTCCCTTGGAAATAATAGTTGATTTCGTGTTTTTTCCCAAATGGATCATTTTAGTACCAGTATCTGCTTGTTGATAATTATTTGTTACTGCAATGGAATAAAATTCTCCAACAGAATTATTACCTTTTAAAATACAACTTGGATATTTCCAAGTAATAGCAGATCCAGTCTCTACCTGAGTCCAAGATATTTTTGCATTGGTTTCACATAAACCTCTTTTAGTCACAAAATTATACACACCACCCTTTCCTTCGCTATTTCCAGGATACCAGTTTTGAACAGTAGAGTATTTAATTTCGGCATCATCTAGGGCGATTAGTTCAACAACCGCAGCGTGTAATTGATTCTCATCTCTACTAGGTGCTGTACATCCTTCTAAGTAGCTAACAAAACTTCCTTCATCTGCTACTACAAGTGTTCTTTCAAACTGACCGGTTCCACCCTCATTGATTCTAAAGTAGGTAGATAATTCCATTGGGCAACGAACCCCTTTTGGGATGTAGCAGAATGAACCGTCTGAAAAAACAGCAGAGTTTAAAGCGGCATAAAAATTATCAGATGTTGGAACAACAGTTCCAAGATATTTTTTTATCAATTCAGGATGTTCTTGTATTGCCTCAGATATAGGCATAAATATAATCCCTTTTTCACCAAGTGTTTTTTTGAATGTAGTGGCAACAGAAACAGAGTCAACTACAATATCTACAGCGACATTTGCTAATCTTTTCTGCTCTTCTAGAGAGATACCTAGTTTTTCAAAAGTAGCCAATAAATCTGGGTCAACTTCATCAATACTATTTAGTTTAGGCTTTTGTTTTGGAGCAGAATAATAAGCAATTTCTTGAAATTCCGGTTTTTTATAGCTTACGTTTGCCCATTCAGGTTCTTCCATTTTAGACCAAACCCTAAAAGCTTCTATACGCCAATCGGTCATCCATTCTGGTTCGTTTTTCTTTTTAGAAATTGCACGAACCACGTCTTCATTCAATCCTTTAGCAAAGGTTTCACTTTCTATATCAGTATAAAAACCATATTCATATTCTTTGGTTTTTAATTCTTCTCTTAAATCGTCTTCTGTGTACTTACTCATTTTAATTATGAATTATAATGAAAAACTTTCTCCGCAACCACAAGTTCTGTTGGCATTAGGGTTGTTAAATATAAACCCTTTTCCGTTTAAGCCTCCTGAAAACTCTAAAGTTGTTCCTACCAAATACAAGAAACTTTTTTTATTGACAACAATTTTAACATCATTATTCTCAAAAACTTTATCATTTTCTTGCTGCTTATTGTCAAAGTCTAAATCATAGGATAGGCCAGAACACCCTCCACTTTTCACACCAACTCTGACGAAGTCTGTTTTGGCGTTAAAGCCGTCATCAGTCATTAACTGAATCACTTTATCTCTGGCAGTGTCTGAAACTTTTATCATAACTTTAAATAGATTAACTCTAAATTGTGCATGCAAAGATACGACATAAGTCTAAAAAGACTAGTGTTGTCTATATTATATTGATTTATATAAAAATCAATTAATTTTATCAATCACGAAAATCTGGGTTGTTAATAAATTCAAAATCTGTCAATGTCAGTAAAAAAGCTTTTAAAGATATTTTTTCTTCAACTGAGAGTTGAACCCCTCCTTGACTTACTTTTTTCATTAAAGGGTCTATAGTGGGAGAAAATTGTAATCCTTCACTGTAGTGGTTTATAACTTCTTCTAAAGTAGTAAAACGACCGTCGTGCATATAAGGAGCAGTAAAAGTTAGATTTCTTAGGGTAGGTGATCTAAACTTCCCATTGTCATTAGGGTCTCCCGTAACAGTACCTAACCCCAAATCATTAAAACTGGCATCCAAACCATTGTTGTGGAACTTATTATCTGTCCATAACGGGTTGTTGTCACTTCCATGGCAATGGAAACAGTCTCCTTTTTCTTCATCCATAAAAACAGCAAACCCATTCAGTTCTTGCAAACTTAATGTAGCGTTACCAAGAAGGTATTGATCAAATTTTGAGTTTCCAGAGATCAAAATTCTTTCAAACTGAGCAATTGCTTTTGCAACCAGAATAGAATCAATTAATGTAGTGCCAAAAGCCCTAGAAAAAAGGATGGGATATTCGGGGTCTTGCTCAAGCTTAGTGACTACATTACTCCAATTACTATGCATTTCTATGGGGTTTGTAACAGGTTCTAAAGCTTGTCTTTCTAAACCCAGCTCTTTTCCATCCCAAGCAAACTTATCACTAAAATTCCAAGCTAAATTTATGAGCGGCATTGAATTTCTAATACCAAAAACACCCTCTATTCCGTCGCTAAAACGGGTGTCATCTGTAAACGAATTTTGTGGCTTATGACATGTTGCACAAGCTTGTGTATTGTTTCCAGAAAGTTTTTTGTCAAAAAATAATTTTTTACCTAAGGCAACCCCTTCCTCAGTTAAGGGATTATTATTTGGAATTAATGGATCTATTAATTTTTGTTGAAAAAGTTCGGGAACTTTGAGTGAGAAAGGTACTGGGATATATTCTTCTTCTATATCTGTTTCTTGGTTTGAACATGACATAAAAATCAAGATTAAAAAAAATAAAAGAAGATACTTTACATTCATTTTATTGAGTAATGGATACTAAATCAAATACAGATGAACCATTTTGATTCATTAAAAGCTGCACATCATAATTCCCCATTAAATTTACATCATATTCATTCAAATCCCAAGTATTTGGGTTTTTAAACCATTCTGAAACATCCATTTGTATATTAATATTTGTATTGCTGCCAATAGTTACTGATCCAATATTAAGAGTATAAGAGGTGTCTACAGCATCATTTACATTTATTGGGTCTATGGCGCTAATGACATGATAATTGAAAGGGGCTTCCAAAGAGGTTGTGTTTGTATACTTTCCATCAAATTGCATAAAATGATAGCCCCCACCTAAAGGAGCAGGCACATTAAAGTTTGCTGTATTTAAATCTGGGTAAGCCCCATCTGTATTATCTGCTCTTTTAAAACCAAACCTAAAAGTAACTGCACTATATTCTCCAGGTAAAACACCTTCAGAGGTTCTAAAGGACATACCTTCATTATTTGTAAGATCCACTAAATTATAATCATTAAGAACAGTCTCTTCTCCACTTTCATGTGTTAATGAGACTTCAGAAATTAGATACCTTAGTCTTTCTATACTGAGAACTTGGCCATTTTCATTAGTGAATTTTAACTGATTAAAGTCATCATTTGTAATTTCTGTTCCATTCCAAGAATGACTAAAGTTAAGAGTAATAGCAACAGGGTTTAGAATAATGTCTTTATCCTCACTACAACTAGTTATTATAATAGTTAAACAAATAATTGCTAATATTTTCTTCATTAATTTATTTTTATAATTAAAAGGTCTGTAAACCCCTTGTTAACCAAAATGTCTCCATTAAAACTATTTGTTTCGCCGACAGCAATAATAGTTCCACTTGTTAATTGAACTGCGTCATAGGCAAAATCGATTTCTGCACCTCCAACAGTTTTCTCCCAAAGGAGTTCACCGGAGGTATTTATTTTGACCACCCAAGCATCATTTTGACCCTTATTTTCACTTACATTTCCATCAGAACTTCTGGAACTTCCTGCAATTATAAATCCACCATCAAAAGTTGAGTTTATAGCTCTTGCAACGTCAAAATTAGATCCGCCCAATGATTTTTCCCATAGGATGTCTCCATTGTCAGAAACTTTTAAAACCCAAAGGTCAGCCGCTCCGTTATTTTCAGATACATCTTGTTCTTCACTTCTAGTATCTCCAACAATAATATGATTTCCATTATCAGTAGAGATCACATCTCTTGCTTCATCAATTTCTGAGCCACCATATGATTTCTCCCATAAAATATTTCCATTAGAACTAGATTTTACCACCCAAAAATCATAAGTTCCTTTATTATTTGAAATATCAACATCGTTACTGTCAGACCCCCCCACAGTTATTAAATCACCATTTATATTTTCAATAACTCCAGTAGGCGCATCGGTAAAAGATCCTCCATAAAAACGAGACCATACCGTACCTCCGGAAGCATTAATTTTTATAGACCAATAATCTCCTCCTGCATGTCTTGGCGAATACCTTCCAGTATTTCCATCTCCTCCTGAGGCCGTAACATCTAAAACTCCAGAAAGTATAAAATGATTATCTGACGTTTCTAGTATCGATACACCTTCATCAACTCCGCTATAACCAAAAGATTTTTCCCAAGTGATAGCGCCTGTAGCATTAATTTTAATCACCCAGAAATCTCTATTACCATAATTAATTGTAACATCTCCATCTGAACTATCTGAATATCCTATTAGTGCATACCCCCCGTCTGAGGTTTCAATGATACTCCTTCCTCTATCATCTCCAGAGCCTCCATAAGTTTTATTCCACTCTAATTGTGCTTCTGAATTAAATTTTAGAACCCAAAAATCATAATTTTCATTATTCTTTCCGGTAACATCTCCATCCATACTTTGGGTGTAGCCTAAAACAGCAAAACCTCCATCTGATGTTGCAATTACAGATTTTGCAACATCATTTTTTGATCCTCCAAAAGTTTGTACCAACTCTAGAGAACCGTTGGAAATGGGAATGATTGAACTAATATCTTTATCTGTATTGGAACAACTGATATTAATTAGAATAATAAAAAAAAGCAAAACTTTTCTCATTGGCTTAATTACTTTTTCTAACAATATAAAATCCAGTATTAATATCACTTATAATAATGTTTCCACTAGAGAAATAAGGGTATACATTCCACACCCCATTAAAAGAAGCATTATTATTTGATGGATAGGTATCAAAAAATCCAGTTTCTGTCATGGTTCCATTGTTAATATTAGTAAGATCTACTACTCGAATTCCAGCAGAATAATTAGCAAGGTAGTAATCTGTACCTTTAACATATCCATTGTGATCTATTGCTGGTGTAGGACTAAAATAATTCATGTGAATTACGGGAGCATCTAAATCGGTAAAATCAAATACAATATTCTTTGTGTTTCCGCCAAAATTAAGCTCATCCAATTCATCACCTAAGATAAAGTAGGTTAAATCTTGTGTAAACCATCCTTGGTGGGTGTACCCAATATTAGGATAATTTATGGCTGAAATTTGTGTTGGATTCGCTTTATCTGTTACATCAACTATTACCACTTCGTTTTGATTACTGCCTATTAAAATTTCCCTCCCTGTATAATCATTGTCAGGACCATTGTAGGTGACAACCTGTGCATCATGAGAATAAGCGTCTTCTCCATACCCACCAGCAGCTACTGGGTTTAAGGGATTAGATATGTCTACAAAATGCGGCCCACCATTATAGGTGTTTGTGCCAACAGCATAGGCATATCCTTGACTGTCATTGATAACGATGTTATGTGCATCCCCAAAACCAGCATAATGTGCATCCTCTGTGAAATTTACCGGTGATGTGCCAACAGCAATTTCTCCTAATTTAGTAAGATCAAAAACTTGCATTCCATGACCAGAAGCTTCACTAACTATAAATGCATAATTTCCATAGGTTTTGATATCTCTCCAAGAACTATTGGTTGTATGTGTTGGGAGGAATCCAACAATTCTCGGAAACTCTAAGTCTGATATATCAATAAAAGAAGTTCCCGTATTCAGACCCATTAGAGCATATTCTTTTCCACTAGAAGGATCTGTCCATCCCCAACAATCATTTCCAGAATTCCCGCCAAGAGTGGTTAAATCGATATGACCAACTAAATCATAGTTGTTGCATGGGTAAATTCCTGCAAATCCATTTTCACAAAATCTAAGGACATACGGAAGGCTTTCATCTACATCAATAACTGAAAATGTAACGGTCTTAATTTCGCTGATATTCCCGATGGCATCGTTTGCAGTTACTTCAAAACTATAACTAGATTTTGTCTCAAAATCAGGGTTAGTATCTAGGCTTACAACACCATTGTTTAGAGACAACAAGTCTGCGTCTTGACCCCCTAAAGAATACCCAGTTATCTCAATATTATCAGTAGCTATAATTATATAAACTGTTTGTCCTGCTCCGGTATTTTCAATTAAGTCTATTCCAGTATCCCCAGATATTATTTGAGGAAGTGTTATTTCCAGAAGTACAGACCTATCGCAAGAGTAGGCTATTATTCCTAAAAATAATAAAAGCATAACATATTTTTTCATAGTGGTAAAGATGTTAAAATAAAATTATTTTTTTGTAAATGATATTGTTTACTTTAACAATATACATCCCTTTTAAGTTTTTTTCTATAGTGAGAACGAATTCTTTATCATTAATATTTTGTTTAAAGAAAATTCTTTTTCCAAGAACATTAAAAACAGATACAGATTGAATTTGCTGATTTTGTGTAGCTTTAATAACTGGGTTTGTATTTGTAGGGTTAGGGGATATAGAAAAACTATTTTTAAGAATTTCAATATTACCCAAAGTTTCAGACTTTCTCACAACAAAAAGCCCTCTTTCTATGTCATTTATAATAATATTTCCACTGGCAAAATAAGGATATACACTCCAAGCACCGTTAAAGCCAGTTCCATTATTAGCTGGATAGGTATCAAAGTATCCTATTTCTGTTAATTGATTGTTTGTTTCTCCAATACTTGAGATGTCCAAAACGCGCATACCCGCTCTATAACTAGCCATAAAAAAATCAGTTCCTTTTACATACCCGTTATGATCTATTGCACTTGAGGGACCTAAATATGTATTTGTTTGTACTGGGTTATCTAAATCTTGAAAGTCAAAAACAAGAGTTCTTGTATTGATGCCAAAATTTAGTTCATCCTCTTCATCTCCAAGTAAAAAATATCGTTGATCCTCTGTAAACCAACCTTGGTGCGTATAGCCTATCTGTGAGTAGTCAAATTCAGAAACTTTTAGAACATTACTCTTGTCGGTAACATCTAGAATTACAACTTTATTTTCATTGCTTCCAACTAAAATTTCTTTTCCTATATAATCTGTATCTGGTCCGCTATATGTGACTACTTGAGCATCGTGTGTATAACCATCTGCAGCATAACCTCCTAGATTTACAGGGTTTACAGGGTCAGAAATATCAACAAAATTTGGACCTCCATTAAAGGTATTACACCCCAAAAGGTAAGCTATTGCACTAGTTTCGTTAATAATAATATTATGACAACTAGCTACATCATCATAAATAAGATCTGGTTCTACAGGGAGCTCAGGGACTTCAGTTTCATTAATGTCTCTTAACCTCGTTAAATCAAAAACTTGCATCCCATGATTACCAACATTATCTGCCACAATAAAGGCGTAATTGCCATAAATTTTTACATCTCTCCAATAATTATTTCCTGCATTAGAATTTAAACGTCCCAAAAAAATTGGGTTAATTGGATCTGTAATATCTACAAAAGCCGTACTATTTGTCATAGCCGCTATTGCATACTCTTTTCCAGTGTCTGGATCAGTCCAACCCCAAACATCACTTCCTTCTGGATTTCCTAAAGAGTTTGCCAAAGTACTTACTGGAACATGAGAAAGTAAATCATAATTATCGCACGGATATTCTCCGGCAAAACCGTTTGTACAAGGGGTTTGTCCGAAGCTGTAAAACACGGTAAGTTGAAAAACAATAAAAAATAGTCTATACTTCATTATCCATAAATTTTTTTACTCAAAGGTAAAAGAATAAAGTTTTAAAAACATCATCGTAAAAATAAAGGAGGTTTATTTTCTAGATGTATATATCTTTGCGAAATGTTAGAAGATAAAAATCAATCAAGAACGTCGTTGGCTGAACTAGGAGAGTTTGGTTTAATTAATCATATTACAAAACATTTTAAGATTTCTCATAAAACAACTGTAAAAGGAGTTGGCGATGATGCTGCGGTACTAGAGCGCTCAGAAAAACAAACACTAATTACCACAGATTTGTTAATTGAGGGTGTACATTTTGATTTAAGCTATATGCCACTTAAACATTTAGGATATAAGGCTGTGGTAGTTAATCTTTCTGATGTTTTTGCAATGAATGGGGTAGCAGAGCAAATTACGGTATCTATCGCGGTATCAAATCGTTTTCCTTTAGAGGCAATTGAAGAACTTTATGCTGGAATTCAGCTAGCTTGTGAAACCTATACTATTGATTTAATTGGCGGTGATACCACATCATCTACAAAAGGGATATTAATATCTGTAACAGCTGTTGGTAAAGCATCAAAAGAAGAGATTGTTTATAGAAATGGCGCCAAAGAAACCGATTTAATTGTGGTTTCTGGAGATTTAGGGGCTGCATACCTTGGGTTGCAGGTATTGGAAAGGGAAAAACAGGTGTTTAAGGTAAATCCAAAAAATCAGCCAGATTTAGATAATTATACGTATTTAATCGAACGTCAATTAAAACCTGAGGCAAGAAAAGATATTCCTGTACTTTTAAAAGAAATGGATGTTCACCCTACAGCAATGATTGATATTTCCGACGGATTATCCTCTGAAATTATGCATATATGTTCACAAAGTGAGGTTGGGTGTAAAATTTACGAAGATAAAATTCCTTTAGACCCTCAAGTAATTTCTGCTTGCGAAGAGTTCGATATAGATAGTACTATGGTGGCTTTAAGTGGAGGCGAAGATTATGAATTGCTGTTTACAGTCCCAATCGCAGATTTTGAGAAGGTAAAAGGGAATCCAAATCTTTCTATTATAGGTCATATTACGGATAAATCAGCTGGGCTAAACTTAATCACAAGAGCAGGTCAAGAATTAGAATTGAAAGCACAAGGATGGAATGCACTTACAAAAAGCAAATAAGTATTGAGCTTTTATTTTAGCATAGCTTAATAAACGCTCTTATGGCAGCCTTTAAGTTGTTTGTATTTTCAATATGACTCATGTGCCCACCCAATAAAACAACAGTTTCAGATTGAGTTTCTTGAGCTTCCTCTATTCCTTTTTTTAAAGATAAAACAGGATCTTTTTTTCCAAGAATAAACATTTTTTTAAAGCTACTATTTTTTAAAACAGTCATTCTGTTTGGTCGTATTCTCATTCCCTCCTGACAAGCAATGTAACCTTGTAAAGGTGTTTTTAAAGCATCGTTCAATGCATTTTGTATCTCAGCCTTATAGTCACATTTACTTTTCTCACTAAATAAATTAATAAATGACATTCTTACGACATTAGATAAATTTAATTGTGCCATTTTATTAGCTCTTAGCCGCAATTTTTTCCTTGAAGTATTGTCTGAGTTAGCAGTTGAGTTTAACAAACATAAGCCCTTAATCATCTCGGGTTTTTTTTCTGCTAATGCTAACGAAACATATCCCCCCATAGAATGGCCAATGAGTGTGATTTTTCTAATTCGCAAAGACTTTAAAACTGCAAAAACTGCTTCAGCCATTATTTCCATAGTATGAATATAACCAAGACTCCCCGACTGACCATGTCCTAATAAATCTATTGCTAATACTCTTTTATTTTTAGAAACCATAGGAATAATTTCGTTCCACATATGTTTGTTTTCTAAAAAACCATGTAAGAACAACACTGTGGCCCCTTTTCCCGAGTCTGTATATGAAATTTTAGTATTTTTAAATAACAGCCATTTTTCCATAGTACAAAAATATGTATCTTTCCTACTTATCTAGAATTTATTTCATGTTTTCATCACCTTTTACAACTCTCAGTAAAAATCAAGAACTAAGATTAACGCTAGGTCTTTTATTTGTAATTGTCTTGTTTATTATGGGGCTACAATATTTAGATCAATTTTCAATAAACGATACATGTACTGGTGCAATTAATTCTTTCTATTTTACAACAATTAAGTTTTGTGTCATTTTGGTCGTTTTCTTGGGTGTTTTGGCCAATTTTACCTTCTTTTTGATGAAAAAACCCTTAAAATGACAAAAAACAAAGAAATTTTTATTGTTGGTTTTGCAGTCTTTTCGCTTTTTTTTGGTGCTGGAAATCTAATTCTTCCTCCTTTTCTGGGAGCCAATGCAGGTGAGCAATGGTGGTTAGTTTTCTTAGGGTTTATTATAACAGCAGTTTTTATACCAATACTTGGAATTTTGGCGCACGCAAAAGTACAAGGAACGATGTATGATTTAGCAAAAAAAGTAGCTCCTTGGTTTAGCTCATTATATTGTGTTTTCATGTATCTAATTGCGGTTACCATTCCTGCACCTAGAACTGCTTCTGTTACACACGAAATGGCCATACAGCCTTTTTTTGGAACTAGCTCGCTATTAACAAGCAGTCTTTATTTTCTATTGATTTTTATTTTTGCGGTTAATCGCTCCAAGATTATAAGTCTAATAGGTAAGTTTTTAACACCTGTTATTGTTTTTATTTTACTAGCTGTTATTGTATTGGCTTCTTCAGGAATTAATCACGAAATGAATTTAAATACTTATGAAGCTCCTTTTATAAGTGGTGTTTTAGAAGGCTATCAGACTTTTGATGCCATTGGAGGTGTCTTAATAGGTGCGGTTATTATTATTTCATTAAACTTAAAAGGTTACACGTCTTATAGAGAGATTAAAACACTTATAACTAAAGCTGGTTTTTTTGCGGGTTCTGGGTTGTTATTAATTTATGGAGGCTTGTTGTTTAGCGGTGCGGCATTGAGTGTTTCCTTTGCTGAAAATTCATCTAGAACAGACATTCTAACAAGTTTGAGTTTACAAACATTAGGTACAATAGGAACATCTTTTTTAAGTATTCTGGTTGCCTTGGCATGTTTTACAACTGCCGTTGGTATTGTCACTGGAACGTCAGATTATGTAAAGGAAATTTTTAAAAATTCTCAAAAAGCATATATTGTAACTGCTTTTATAAGTTGTGTTATAGGAGTTCTTATTGGTCATTTTAAAGTCGATTTCATTATTAAAGCAGCAATTCCTGCATTGATGTTTATCTACCCAATTACCATTGTTTTAATTTTATTGAATGTGGTTTCTAATAAATTTGCATCTCCATTTGTTTTTAAAGGAGTTGTATTTGTGACATTTATTTTTAGCATTCCAGATTTTCTTGAGTCACTGCAGATAGGAGATTTTTTAAAACCAATCACTTATTGGATTCCATTTTCTTCTCAAAGCTTAGGTTGGCTTTTTCCCGCAATATTAATGTTTATTGGATTAAATTTTTATAACCATCAAAAAAAAAAGGCACACTAGAGAAGTCTTATTTTCCTAGAAAATAAGAGTATATTTGTAATCTATACTATGCTAAACCATTATACTTATTTAAACGAAAACACCACTAAGTGGGTAAGCTTCGTTCACGGTGCAGGAGGAAGTAGTTCTATATGGTTCAGACAAATAAGAGCATTTAAAAAAGAGTTTAATGTGTTGGTTTTAGACCTTAGAGGGCATGGCAATATGAACCCTACCTTTAAAGACACCTTTAGCAATGAGTATACGTTTAATGCTATAACAGAAGATATTTTTGAGGTTTTAGAGTACTTAAAAATTAAAAAATCCCATTTTATCGGGATCTCTTTAGGTACAATTCTAATTAGAAATTTAGCTGAAAAGAGACCTGATTTAGTAGAAAGTATGGTTCTTGGAGGTGCAATTTTAAAATTAAACTTTCGCTCTCAAATATTAATGCGTGTAGGCAACCTATTTAAATCTGTGGTTCCCTATATGATGTTATACAAATTATTTGCTTTTATTATCATGCCAAGGAAAAACCATAAGGAATCTAGACTTCTTTTTGTTAATGAAGCAAAAAAATTATATCAGAAAGAATTTATTAGATGGTTTAAACTCACTGCAGAAATCAACCCTTTATTGCGGTTTTTTAGAGCCAAAGACATAAAAATACCTACCCTTTATGTTATGGGAGAACAAGATCATTTATTTTTACCTTCTATAAAAAGAGTTGTTAAAGAACATATTAAGTCCTCTTTATATGTGGTGAAAAATTGTGGTCATGTTGTAAACGTAGAACAACCGGATGATTTTAATACAAAAACAATAGGGTTTTTAAACAGTCTTTCTTCTTAAAAGTTAGGGTTACTTTTATTCATTAACGCCTCAATTTCATCTGCTTCAATAGGAATATTACCCATTAAGTTAAAAGGTTCTCCAGATTTTTGAATCACAACATCATCTTCTAGACGAACCCCAAACCCTTCATCTGGAATATAAATACCAGGCTCAACAGTAAAAACCATATTTTCTTCTATTGGTAAATGTAACAACCCATAATCATGAGTGTCTAATCCAATATGATGAGATGTACCATGCATAAAATACTTTTTATAAGCGGGCCAATCTTTATCTTCATTTTGCACATCAGCCTTATCAAGTAGACCTAAACCTAATAATTCTGAAGTCATCAGTTTTCCAACTTCTACATGATATTGTTCCCAATAAGTCCCTGGGACTAATAATTTTGTAGCTTCTTTTTTAACGGTATTTACTGCATTATAAACCGCTTTTTGTCTGTCTGTAAATTTTCCAGAAACGGGCACAGTTCTTGTTAAATCGCTTTTATAGTTTGCATACTCTGCAGCAACATCTAATAATATTAAATCGCCAGCTTTACATTGTTGATTGTTTTCAATGTAGTGTAATACATTAGCATTATTTCCAGAGGCAATAATTGGGGTATAGGCAAATCCTTTAGATCTGTTTTTGATAAACTCGTGAACCAACTCCGCTTCAATTTCATACTCCCAAACATTTGGTTGTATGAAATTTAAAATTCTACGAAATCCTTTTTCAGTAATATCGCAAGCCTTTTGCATAAGATCTAATTCAATAGGGTTTTTTACACCTCGTAATTCTTGTAAAATTGGATTACTTTTTGCAACAGAATGTGCAGGGTATTTAGCTAACAGCCATTTTGTAAAACGATCTTCCCTTGTTTCTGTTTCAACATTAGCTCTGTAGTGCTCATTGGTATTTATATAAAAAGTATCGCATTGAGTCGTGAGCTCAAAAAGGATTTTTTCTAAATCCTGCAACCAATAAACAGTTTGAATACCAGAGGTTTTGTAGGCCGCATCTTTGGTTAGTTTCTCACCTTCCCAAACAGCAATATGCTCACTTGTTTCTTTTAAGAATAAAATTTCACGATGCTTTGCTTTAGGACAGTCTGGAAAAAGAACTAATACACTTTCTTCTTGATCTACACCACTTAAATAAAAAATATCTCTGTGTTGATCGAAGGGCATAGTACTATCTGCACTTATTGGGTAAATATCATTAGAGTTAAAAACCGCTAAACTATTCGGCTTCATCTTTGCGATAAACTGATGTCTATTTTTGATAAAAAGATTTGAATCTATTTGATGATATTTCATTTTTTGAGTATTTGTTACACAAATGTAGCCAATAAAAAGCAAAAAAAAGACGCACTATCTGCGTCTATTTTTTGAGTTTCTTCTACGGCCACCTTCAGAGCTTGATGACCTGGCATCTCTTGGTGTATGATTTTTACGATGTGGTTTTTTTGAAGTGGATTTTTTAAACGAACCCTTACTTTGAGTAGCAGCTCTTTTTGGTGGAGCATTATCTGTTGGCTCGAAGCCCTCTATAATTTCAGCAGCTAATTTTTTACCTAGTAATTTTTCTATTTCCTTAAGATACTCTGTCTCCTCACTACAAACTAAAGAGATTGCTTCACCACTTGCACCAGCTCTTCCTGTTCTTCCTATTCTGTGAACATAGTCTTCAGGAATATTAGGTAATTCAAAATTAACAACGTGAGGTAATAAAGGAATATCTAAACCTCTAGCAGCAATATCAGTAGCTACTAAAACACGAATATCATTGGTCTTAAAATTGGATAAAGCTTTAGTTCTAGCACCCTGACTCTTATTTCCGTGAATAGCAGCTGCAGAAACTCCTGATTGAAGTAGTTTTTTAGTTAATTTGTTAGCACCGTGTTTGGTTCTCATAAAAATTAACACTTGATTCCAGTTTCCTTCTTTTATGAGATTGGTAACAATACTTGTTTTATCTTTCTTATTAACCCGATACGCTTTCTGACTCACCATTTCTGCAGTTGAGTTTTCTGGCTCAGCTTCTACCATCACTGGGTTTTTTAAAATGGTTTGAGCTAGTTGTTTAATTTCCTTAGAAAAGGTAGCTGAGAATAGTAGATTCTGCCTTTTTGTGGGCATATAACTAATAATCTTATTGATATCTCTTACAAACCCCATATCTAACATTCGGTCTGCTTCGTCTAAAATTAAAACATCTATGCGTTTAAATGAAACTGCTTTTTGATTGTGCAAGTCTAATAATCTACCAGGGGTTGCCACGAGAATATCTACACCCCTTCTTAATGTAGCTATTTGAGAGGCTGCTTTTACACCACCAAAAACTACAGTGGAATGAATATTTAAATAAGAACTATATTCTCTTACGTTATCATATACCTGAGCGGCTAATTCTCTTGTTGGGGTTAAAACCAAGGCTCTTAAAGGCCTGTATTTAGGATGTTTTGTTTCTGACAAGTATTGAAGAACAGGGAGAGTAAAACCAGCTGTCTTTCCAGTTCCTGTTTGCGCTGAAGCTAGTACATCTTTTCCTGCTAAAATATGTGGAATTGCTTTTTCTTGTATGGGTGAGGGAGTTGTATATCCTTTTTCTCTAACAGCTCTTAAAAGAGCTTCTTTCAATCCTAAATCTTTAAACGACATTGATAATTTTTAAGAAAAAACAACGTTGTTTTTTCTGAACTTTAGTACAAATGTACACCGATTAATTGTAAGAATGATTTTACTTTGTTCTATCGTTTAGGATCATATTTTATATGTTCAAAAATGACACACAATAAATTATTCATTATTTTTGAGAATGAGAATTCTTTTTATCTAAAAACCCATGTATTATGAAATCTATTATTAGAGTTTTTTTCCTATTAATTACCATATTTGCTTCAGCTCAACAATCTGCTACAGATTTACATGTTGTAAAAAAATCTCTTCAAGAAAAGCAGACCCTTGAAAACACATCGATTATTAAAAATGTTTCTTTTAGTAATATTGGGCCAACAATTATGAGTGGTCGAGTTGCAGATATTGATGTAAACCCTAATGATCCAACAGAGTTTTACGTAGGGTACGCATCTGGAGGGTTGTGGTACACGAAAAACAACGGAACTTCTTTTAAACCAGTCTTAGATAACAGTCCTACCCAAAATATTGGAGATATCGCTGTAAACTGGAAGAAGGGAACTATTTGGGTTGGAACAGGTGAAAAAAACTCATCGCGTTCATCCTATGCAGGAATAGGGATGTTAAAATCTGACAACCAAGGGTTAACATGGGAGCACGTTGGGCTGCCAGATTCTCATCATGTGAGTAGAATTATAATAAACGCAAATAATCCTGAAGAAGTAGTTGTAGGAGTGATAGGGCATTTGTACTCACCAAACGAAGAACGAGGAATTTTTAAAACAATAGACGGTGGAAAAACGTGGAGAAAAACATTATTTATTAATAGTGGCACTGGAATTATTGATGTTGTAGTTGCTCCAGAAAACCCAAATGTATTGTATGCAGCTTCATGGGAAAGAGAACGGAAAGCTTGGAATTTTGATGGAGATGGAAATAATTCTGCAATCTATAAAAGTATAGATGGAGGAGATACATGGGAAAATATTTCTATCAATAATGGATTTAGAAATGGAGATGGTGTGGGAAGGATTGGTTTAACAATTTATGATGAAAATACCGTATATGCTATTCACGACAGTCAGTTTAGAGGAAAGTCTGAAAAGAAGGAAAAAAAATCTTCAAACGGGTTAACAAAAGAAGATTTTAAGAAAATGTCTACAGAAGAATTCTTAACATTAACAGATAAAAACTTAAATACTTACCTGAGAGGAAATCGTTTTCAAAAAAAATATAGTGCTAAGACGGTCAAAAATATGGTTTCAAAAGGGGCTGTAAAACCAATAGATTTAGCGAAGTATTTGGAAGATGCAAACTCTATGTTATTTGATACTCCAGTTGAAGGAGCTGAGGTTTTTATAACAACAAACGGAGGGAAGAAATGGAGTAAAACTCATAAAAGCCATATTGAAGGATTGTATTATTCTTATGGGTATTATTTTGGGGAAATTCGTGTAGACCCTCAAGATAAAAACACAATATATGTTTTAGGAGTTCCTATTTTAAGATCTAAAGATGGAGGAAAAACGTTTACTTCTATAGGAAAAGAAAATGTTCACTCAGACCACCAAGCATTATGGGTAAATCCTACAAGGAAAGGCCATTTAGTAGAAGGTAACGATGGTGGGTTAAATATTTCTTATGATGATGGTGAACATTGGATTAAATTAAATTCGCCATCGGTAGGGCAGTTTTATGCTATTCATGCAGACAATCAAAAACCATACAATGTTTACGGTGGCTTGCAAGACAATGGTGTTTGGACAGCCTCTCACAATTCAAAAATGAATAATAGGTGGCATCAAACAGGTCAAAACCCATATACATCAATCATGGGGGGTGACGGAATGCAAGTTCAAGTAGATGATAGAAATCCATCGATAGTATATACGGGTTCTCAATTTGGAAATTATTTTAGATTGGATAGAGATAAAGGAGAAAGAACCTATATACAACCGAAACATATTTTAGGGGAAGCACCTTATAGATTTAATTGGCAAACCCCAATTCTTTTATCAAAACACAACCAAGATATTTTATACCTAGGAAGTAATAAATTACACAGAAGTTTAGATAAAGGTGATTCTTGGGAAGCTATTTCCAATGATTTAACTACAGGAGGGAAAAAAGGGAATGTTGCTTATGGAACATTAACTACCCTATCTGAATCTCCATTTCAATTTGGATTACTATATACAGGTTCTGATGATGGCTACGTTCACATGTCTAAAAATGCTGGTGGATCTTGGGAGCGTATTTCAAACTCTTTTCCAAAAGGCTTGTGGGTAAGTAGAGTTATTGCTTCAGAGCATAAAAAAGAACGAGTATATGTTACCTTAAATGGGTATAGATCTGATGATTTTACAGTGTATGTCTATAGATCTGATGATTATGGGAAAACTTGGGAGAATATTTCTAACAATATTCCAACATCACCTGTAAACGTAATTCGTGAAGATTCTGAAAATCCAAATTTATTATATGTTGGAACAGACAATGGTGCTTATGCTTCATTTAATCAAGGTAAAGAGTGGTTCCCTTTTCACAAAGGATTGCCCAATGTAGCCGTTCATGATTTAGTTATTCAGCCTTCAGCTAAGCATTTAATTTTAGGAACACATGGAAGGAGTTTATATAAAGCAACTATTGCTCCACTTCAAATGATGACCTCAGAGGTCATGGCAAAAGAAGCACATATCTTTCCAATTTCAACAATTAAAAAAAATAGATCATGGGGGAATTCATGGGGGAGATGGTCATCGCCATTTATTCCAAAAATTTCAATTCCATATTATTTAAGTAGTTCAAGAAAAGTAACAATAAATATATTTAAAGAAGAGTTACTTGTAGCTTCAATAGTTAAAGATTCAGATGAGGGTTTTAATGAGTTTAGTTATGATCTTTCTTTTTCTGAAAAAGGAAGAAAAACCTATTTAACAAAGTTCAAAGAGCAGTCATTAAAAGCCGCTAAAAATGGCATATATTTCTTACCTAAAGGAGTTTACACTGTTAAAATAGAATCGTCTACCGAAGTTTTTGAAATTCAGTAGACGATTATGCCATTTATAGGTCTAATCTTTTATGATGATTACTTTTTTATATGCGTAGGTATCTTTGGTTTAATTTACAAATGTTTTTGTTGCACCCTTTTTTAAAAGGGGTAATTTTAGTCTGAATTATCTTGAACAGGTTGTAGTACTCCTACAAAACTACCAGTTATAGTACCTGAGTTAAGAGTTTCAAACGAATAGGTTAAGGTATATTCATCATAATCTATATTTGCTATAGTATAAACATCATCTGATTTTTGTATTGTTAAGCTTCCTGAATTAATTTGATTTTCACTTATAACGTCTGCACTATTTACAGAATAGAATGGAACTACCATATTTGTTGATATCCTTACTTCATTAAGAGATGGATCTGAAGTAGTTAACTCGAAAGGATAGGTTCCTTCAGCTAATTCTGTAGCAGAAGTTGATGTAATATTAAAAATTACTGACTGATTTGTTCCTCTTATATAACAACAAGAAAATCCACGATAACTTTTGAACCTCAAAGCTCCATTTAATAAGATAATTTTGTAATTACTTTCATTTGTTCCATCATCTGGCGATGTCATATATCCATTAGAAATAGAATAATCAGTTCCGTTAATTATAAATTCAGCATCAGGTGTAGGAAATTGATTATCTGTTTGTATTATTGATGCAAAGTCTTCGTTGTCTTCACAACTGCTTATCACAATAACTAAAAGTAGTAATAATACTATTTTATTTATTTGTTTTTTCATCTTTTATTATTTTTTAGTTATTAATTAGCAGCTGGAAACCCTGGAGATGCTCCATTGTTATCCCAAAATACTGGATCTGTTACCCCTGTTTTTTGGCTAATATTCGAATTATTATTTGCATGGTCAGCTGGGTAATAAAATGAACGGATAAATCCTCCTGGGTTTGGCTCAATATTTGGCTGTAACGTAGTAGGAAATCCAGTTCTTCTATAGAAATTATAAGCCCCTAATCCGTTTCCGTATTGAGCTACAAAGTTTTGAATTGCCAAGATATCTTTCTTACCATCCATATCAGCATCTACCCATTTATTAACAATATCATTTGTAAAATCAGCAATCATTTGATCAAGACCACCAAAGTTACCATCTACAATAGCTGTAAATAATGCAGATTTTGGTGCAAAATTAGTTACTTTATCAAAAGATTTAGCAATTCCTGATAACATTGCATTACCAGAAGCATTGATATCACCATCTACAAATAAAGCAATTTCAGCAATCATAAAATCTGCAGCAGAAGCTAATAGTATTGGTGTTACACCATTACCACCGTTACCGGCACCATCTTTTTGAGGGTTAGGTCCATTAACTAACACACTCCAGTCGTCAAGTAAACCACCTGCAGGATAAACCCCTGCTAATGTTTTTAAGAATCCATCTGGTGGAGCTCCGTTGTCATTTCCATGATCTCTACCCCAATATCCGTAGATATTTCCACAAAATACATAACCTGCATAATGACCTGGAGCTTGTTGTAAACCACATTCTAATACTTCTTCAATAGCATCTGCATCAATTCCAGGAGTAGAACTTACTTGTCTACTGTAATAGAAATTAATTCTTGGATCATAACTTGGTGAGAAATATCCATCACCAATCATGTGATACATCAATGAATTTGACATATAATCTCCACCACCTGTTGAAGTATAATTATCTCTATACCTAGGGTGACGTGAATCTGGCTGTACTGCTAAAGTACCCCATCTGAATTGCATATCATCTGCATTAGATGTGATGTAATTTCCAGAAGCAACGATCGCATTAAAATTAGCTACAGCACTTCCATCTACTAATCTTGTGTTTGCATATGCACTCATTTTAAGCGTGTTTGCAGCTTTAGTCCAAGCAGTCCAATCTCCATCATAAAATGGGTCTGTAACTGATGAAGTCCATTTTGGCTCTCCAAGAGCATCACTATTAAAGTTAGCAATTGCTGAATCTAATAAACCAAGTGCAACTGCATAAACACTAGCACCTGAATCAGCTACTGGGTTTAAGTTAGCAGCTCCTTGAAAAGCTTCAGTGTAAGGAATATCTCCAAAGAAATCTACTAGAGTTATTAAGATGTGTGCCTCAATAAACTGACCGATTCCTTTATGGTGAGTTAAACCAGCTTCATCTGCAATTACATTCATTTCTCTGATATCCTTCATGATTGTTTGGTATGAAGAACTCCATCTTCCATTAAAACTACCTGGTTGATATGCACTTGCATAATCTTTTCCACTCATGTAATCTATTCTGGTTACTGCACCAGCAGTATTTCCAAAGCTTTCAATCAAGTATCCATATGATAATTGAATTTGGTTCAGATAGAAATCTGGATCAGCATCTACTGGTGATAGTGCATTTGGATTTTGTGTCAAATCCAGCTCTGTTGTTTCACACGAAGCAAAGAATAATCCTCCGCATAGAACCAACATTTTAATTAAATTGTTTATTTTTCTCATAATATAAATTATTTTTTTATTAGAATGAAGCTTTTACAGAAAGTCCATATCTTCTTGAACTCGGTCCGTTTAAGTATTCAAAACCTCTACCATTACCAACACCTAATCCAGCTACGTTAGGATCAAAGTTTGTGTTTTCTGGCATATTAGGCGCATGGAACCATAAGTTGTTAGCTGAAAAGGTAACGCTTAAAGATCCGAAAGGAGTTTTCTCTAACATATTGTTTGGAAGAGAATATCCTAAAGAAAGTTCTTGTAATCTAAATACAGTTGCATCATAAACTCCTAATTCATCAGCTCCGTATAATACGTTAGAGAAATAGTATGTTGAGTTATTGATTTGAGTTGTATTAGTTTCCCCTGCTGGGTTAACCCCTGGTAGTACAAATGAATTTGCTCTATCAATTCCAGCTTGGCTTACAACCCCTCTACCTAGTAAAGTTTGAACTGTCTGAGAATACATATCACCTCCTTGTGTCCAGTTAAATAAGAATCCTAATGAGAAGTTCTTGTAATTTATAGAGTTACTCATGTTTAATACGAAATCAGGATTTGCATCACCAATAACGTTGTTGTAGTCACTTCCCTCAGAGAAGTCAAATGCGTTATCCACTACATAACTACCACTTCCATTAACTCTAAAGTTACCATTTTCGTCTTCTGCAACAGCACTACCAATCATAGCTCCTAAAGAAAATCCTTCGATAGCTGCGTTTCCTCTGTTTGAGAAACCTGCAAATGGTACAAGATCTGTATCAAGTCCTAAATCAGTAACGATTGCCTCACTTGAAGAATAGTTGAAGTTGGTAGACCAGTTGAATCCATCTCCTTCATTTCTAATCCAATCTAAGCTTACGTCTAATTCAATACCGTCAGCTACAATTTCACCAACATTTGTTTGTGTACTGTCATATCCACTTGCTGGATCTAAAGGTCTATCTACAACTAAGTTGTTTGTTGTTCTTTGATATATAGAAAAGTCAACAGTAATTCTGTTGTCTAAGAAACTACCTTCTACACCAAATTCTATTTCCTCTAATGTTTCAGGCTTTAAATCTGGGTTTCCTAAGAAACTACTTGTTGTGTTTGTTACAACATCTACACCTTCATCTGTATTAAATGCTTGTGTATTTAAGCTTAATGTAGTTGCAACAGGATATCCTGATTGAAAGTTTGCAGAAGTTCCTAAACCTGCTCTAAGTTTTAAGAAATTTACAAATTCACTTTCCTGAATAGCTTCAATAGCTTTTGATGGAAGGAATGAAATACTTGCAGATGGATATGTAATTGATCTGTTTTCTTGAGTTAAGTTAGAAACCCAGTCTGTACGACTAGCTAACGTTAAGAAAGCAGTTTGCTTATATCCAAGATCAGCTTGAGCATATGCTCCCATAATATTTCTTCTTTGAGAAACTTGGATTTCATCTTGTACACCAAAATTAAAGTGTCTTAACACTCCAAATACTTGTTGTCCAGTACTTGCTACACCACTTCTATCATAAACATCACTTCTTGTTTCCATACCTACAGTAAAGTTCAAATCTAAATCATCTGTTAGATCATAATTTCCTGCTACTGAAACCTTGTGGTTGTTAATAGTGTTTGTATTGTTCCATGTGCTATACTGTCCTGACTGGTTGGCAACACTTCCTGTCTTACCTCCTTTGTTAGAATAGTTAACATTGTTTTCACTATACGTATCAAAACCAAACTGGTACATTAAATTAATGTTGTCATTCATTGCATACGTAAGAGCTGCATTACCAAATACTCTATTTGTAAGCTGACTAGTTTGTGCATTCTTAACAGTCCATAATGGATGTTGTATACTGTTGTTTTGTCTATAATATACAGAACTACCGTCTACTGGATTTTCGAATGGAAGCCCCATTAAATCAACACTTCTAGGTGTGTAGAATAAGTTTCCAAAAATCGATGCATCATTACCACCAACATTACTACCAAAACTCGCAGCAATTGGAGGTGATTTAAAGTTTGTTCTTGCATAGTTCATTGTTCCACTAACGGTGAACTTGTTAGATAACTTAGCATTACCACCAATACTTAAAGTATTTCTACCTACAGTGTTTCCAGGTGTAAACCCTTCATCATCTAAGCTACCGTAGTTAATGTTATAGTTAATTTTTCCATCTTCTGAAGAAGAACGGATATTGATGTTGTTACTTCTAACAACTCCTGTTCTAAAGAAATCTCCAACTGAGTTATATGGTCTCCACTCATATCTAGCTCCAGCAAATTCTGGAAAAGCTTGTGGAATACCTGTAGCTGTAGAAGCTGTAGAATAAGGGTGAGCTAGCGTACCAGCTGCATCGAAAGCACTACTGCTTCCCCATCCTCCAGGACCGTCTCTTTCAAATTTTGGACCCCAGTTACTGAAGAACCAACCGAAAGCTTGATCAAAACCACCACCATATTCATTTTGATAGTTTGCTGCAGAAGCTATTTCGTTAAAAAACACTGAAGAACTTACAGTAATTTCTTGTTTTGAAGAGCTACGTCCAGAAGAACCACTCTTAGTTGTTATTAAAATAACCCCATTACGTCCTTGTGTTCCATAAAGTGTAGCTGCTGCTAAACCTTTTAAAACGTTTACGCTTTCAATGTTGTTTGGATCAATATCTAGAAAACGACTAGAACCATTGTTACCATCAACAAAACCACCTTGTGAGTTAGTATCACTACTAAAAGGAACACCATCTACAACAAATAACGGTTGGTTAGAACCACTAAAAGAACTCATACCTCTAATAAGGATACTTGTTCCTGATCCTGACACACCACTTTGAGTTTGGATGTTTACACCCGAGGCTTTACCAGATAAAAGTCTACCAATATCACCCTCAGAACGTTGTTCTAATTGCTCAGATTTAACTTCACTTACGGCATATCCTAATGCCTTCTTTTCTCTTTTAATACCTTGTGCAGTAACGATGATTTCATCTAAAACCTCACCACCTTCTTCAAGAGTCACATCGATAACATTGGCAGAACCAACAGTTTTTTCGACAGTCTTGTACCCTAGGTAATTAAAAACTAAAACGTCACCTGATGTAGCTTTGATGGAATATTTACCATCAAAATCAGTTTCAGCTCCCGTACTAGTACCTTTAATAATAACACTTACACCTGGTAAACTACCAGTGTTGTCAGATACTGTACCAGAGACAGTTTTTTCTTGTGCAAATGATACCTGCACAATTAACGCCAATAATAGCGTCAAAACTCCTTTGAACTTTGTCTTCATATTTTATAATTTGAATTAATTAGCCCAAATATCTTGTTTTTTTTTTTAAAAACAATGGTTTATGTTAAAAAAAACTTAACAAATATGAAGAAACACCTCATAATTGATGATTCATCTTAGAAATAAGAGGTCCACTTAATGATTAATTTTGATTTATCAAGTTCTAGCTGATTATCTGAATTATTTCCGATTACGTAGCCTAAGTCAACAAAGTTATTGTTTAACTTAAATCGATATCCTCCCCCAAGACCATAGGCGTTATTTAATTTATCAGTTATTGAGTTTTTGTAGAATCCAAGATCGGTTATTGAATACAAGTAAGAGGAGGTTGAAGTAAGATATCTGAAT
>Ga0208809_1000006_pt1 | contig 34168 bp, 39 predicted proteins | sample Colrivmet1556B02_FD_187673 | JGI IMG/M metagenome (GOLD analysis project Ga0208809, IMG submission 187673) | Estuarine microbial communities from the Columbia River estuary - metaG 1556B-02 (SPAdes) (version 2) | ecosystem: Environmental > Aquatic > Marine > Intertidal zone > Estuary | place...
GGTCTACTGTTCCTTCCAATAAGCTATACGTTCTTCCCAGACACTTTCTTGGTATACGCATTGGCACTGCTCGCAGTTGGTGTGGGTGGCTCATTGACATACATGCTTCTGTGGCGTGGACGAAACTAAGTCACGCCTAGAGTTTACTTTAACATTATATACTAGAAATATTTGAGAGTAAGCATAATGGTCGAAAACAACATTATGGCATTAGTAGGTGCCTTCATAGGCATAGCTATCCTTCTTGGGATTGGAACTCAAATCCTTGGCAACTCAGTCCAAGATTGTACCAATTTGTCAGACTACGACGCAACCTCCGGTGCAACACAAACCGGATGGGCAGCACAATGTGAAGCTAACAACAGCCAAACACAAAACGCATACGCATTATTAATCATCGTATTAATTGTGATTGCAGCAGTCGTAATTTTGACAGTAGTCAAAATGCTTTAAGTCTAAAAAACTTAAACATTTTTACTTTTTTAAATAACTTTAATAATGACTGACCGCACTTGTTGGTAGTATGAGTAGTCTAATCTTCTTGGGATTTTCGGTTATACTGTTCATCATATCCTACGGTGTCATGTTTACAATCGCACCGATGATACTCGGTTCTGTATTCACAGTCATGGAAGCAAACCTTACCAACGGCTCAATGACACAGGAATGGATTGACATGTACAACCAGACCAAAGAGACAACTCAATATCTAGTTCCGTTGATTCCCTCAATCGGCATATTCATTCTGGTAATCAAGGTACTCATGGTTGCAAGTGCTAGAGGGCGTGACTGATTATGAACTCAAAGGTTATACTGGTTATACCCTTAATGGTATTCCTACTCGTACCGACTGCTGTCTTTGCACAGACCGACTTTGGTTCGACAAGCAATCAAACTATTTCTGGTTTTGAACCCCTTGAAGATATTGTAATGACACCGCCACCAAGCACCACTCCGCTTAACGAATACACATTTACACCGTCACAAGAAATTGAGATAACCACACCGATAACTGGATTAGTATCATCCCCCCCAGATGGATTTGAAAGTGTGACAGTAGAAAAGTTTGGCACAAACTATGAAACCTTTGTAGATGAATCGGGATATTTGTATAGAGTTTATGACATGTGGAGTAATGTAACCATAACAGGATTAGTAAATTCAGAACAAAGAACATTCCAACAGTATAATGATTCTTGGCATTACGAATTAGATGCTGATAATAAAATTATAATAATTAATGATATGGTAGAGCAATCTGAATACCCACAAGTCACAGAAAACTACACCATTGAACAAATAGATGATGAAACCTTTTTGTACTCAACTCATACCCCATACGTTTCAGACGGATATGACTGGAAGCCATACGTTCTAGGACAGGATGAAAACGTAGTTCAGGTACAGGTTGCTGGTGGAACTATTGTCTTTGACAAAGTAGCTGGTGCGGTTACAATATTCAATGACTATGAAACCGTAATTGATTCTGACAGTTATACCGTAAGAACCGCATTGTTAGATTCTGACGTTTGGGCTAGCCTTGATGTGAACAATGCCGATGTCGAAACTACCGTTGTAGAGGATGGCGACAAAGTAACAGTCTCGTTCATTCGTGAAAATAACGAGGGGTTGTTCAAAACTGAATACGTCATTGGCAGCGGACAGGTAAAGACAACTGCATACTTTACAAACTACATCTATGATAATAACAAGTTTGCATTTACACAAACTTTGGACTTGCCTGACAGCATAATATCCCTAAATGAAATGGAGTCTATTGACTTGACCGATTACGTTGGTCAGTCTTTTCCTAGAGAAGTGCTGGAACAAAACGAGGATTTGATTTTAAACATAAAGGACATGTATTATAGTTCAGGATTGGGATTTGATAATTTGTGGAGTGTCAATGTTACAACACCAACTAAGGTCAGTTTGGATTATGCCAACGTAGAACAAACACAAACTGTGATAGGTGATACAGTAGAACTTGATCCTATATTTGGGATAGGTACAACTGCTGGATGGATTAGATCAGTTGGCGTAACCTCAACCCCTAGTCAAAATTGTCCCGTTGCTTCTGATTCTAAAATTTATTATTTGAGAAACTATAACTCATATCCAAGCTATAACGGTTGTAGAGCACCAATAGCCGAGTTTGACGTATCATCTATTCCAGATAATGCAACTGTAACAAGTGTTAATATCAACTATGAGATTGATTGGGTATCTGGAGCTTCCAACGGCATGAACGCAGTTGATTGGAACGACATTTCAATAAAAGACCATACCACAACGATGATAGGATGGGATGATGCAACCAACGCATCATCAGGACAAAGTTATGTTACAAATGAAACGGGTGGCAACGGTTCGGCAGGAGATATAGTCAATGTCAATTTGGGAACTTTGGGAAATACCAATGTTGAAAATCAATTAAACGCATCAACTTCCGTTGATGGTGTGGCTGATTGGTTCAGTGTGGGTTTTCCTTTTAGTAACACAACTCAACAATCCTATGTGCGTGATGTTGGCTACAAAAATGTTGCAATGTCAGTAGTTTACACCTTACCCCCATCAACGCCAACTAATGTCACTACAACTGCCAACGGTTCAAATGTTGACTTGTCTTGGACTGCATCAAATTCAAATTCTGATTATATAGTATCAAGTTCTGCTTCAACTGCTGATGGAACCAACTATGGTGCGACAAATGGGGTAAGTGGAAAGATTGGTAACGCATGGGATTTTGATGGAATAAATGATTATGTAAATATTCCAAGTATTACCAATGGATCTAATGGTTATACTTGGTCGGTGTGGGCGGATATTACTTCAAATGGTAATGGCATGGAAATTTTAGGCAAGGCAAATGCCGGTAATCTCTTAATTCCTGACGAATCAACTTATGGTTCTTCATGGGCTAGCGTTTACTTTGCTGGGACAACTTCTGGAACTGGAATTAATACAATGGATTCGGGATGGCATCACTATGTTGGAGTAACTGACTGTGCAGGATATTCCCAATGGCAGTGTCCTGTGACAATTTATATGGATGGCTCTAGTATCGCAACTGGAACAAGTGGATATTATGCGGATAACTATTATTTTTTAGGAGCTAGAAACAATAGTGGATCACCAGCATACTTTACAAATGGAACAATAGATGAACTTGCAATATATCAAAGAGCATTAACATCAAGTGAAGTTGGTACACTTTACAATTCAGGTAATGCAAATACTCCTAATTCAATTTCCACAAGCAACCTATCACACTATTACAACTTTGAGCAAACTGGAAATACATTAACTAACATGGCAGTGACAGTCGATCCTTTAGTTGTAACGTATGATGTAAAGCGTGACGGTACAAGTCTAGGAACTACGACCAATACTTCATTTACAGACACTACTACTGCTTACGGTACACCTTATCTTTTTAGTTTGACAGCTTCCACAAGTAACGGTACAAGTCCATCAACAGCAAACATTCCAATTACACTTACAGTTCCAGAACCGACAAATCTTTCCGCATCATTGAACGCACCAAACGTTGACCTGTCATGGACAGGTGCAAGCGGTGCAACGGGCTACAAGATTGAACACAGTACGGATGGTACGACTTGGACTAACGTAGTTGCAAACGCATCTGCAAATCCGTGGACATGGGATAGTGCAAACAGTTTTAGCATTAGTGTTAATGGTACTGAAATTACTAAAACAAGCGGTGCTGGATGGAACAGTTACATTAGAACCAATCAAACCATAACGTCAGGTTCAGGCGGTTCGATTGCATGGAAATTACCAACTGCGACCTCAAACAATTATGAAACAGGTGGATTCAGTCAAGGAAGTTATACACCGAACAGTACATACAGTGACTTCAAATACAGTATCATGTTTATCAATTCAGGACAAGTACAAGTATGGGAAAATAATGCTCACATGGGTAATTTCACAATAACTGGATTTAACCCATCCACGTCAGTCTTTAAAGTAGATATGGACAATACTGGAACTGTAACCTACTGGCATAATAATGAATTACTTCATACAAGTAATACCACAGCAAGTGGAACTTATTACGGACACGCTGCATTATACACTCAAAATACTACATTATTGATGTTGGATGAGTCTTACTCCCATACCGCACCGACACAAAACAGCGATAACTATTATCAGGTCAAGGCACTGATAGGCTCTGCCGAGTCAACTGCCAATACTGGATCATCAACAATAACACCAGTCAATTACAGAACATACACTTCAACTGCTTCCGCATCAACCTGTGACACTGGAACAATAACTGCTGACATAATGCACGAAATCGGCATGCCCTCTCAAGTTGGTGGAAACCGATACTGTCTTGTAACTTCAATGGAATATGACATATCCGCAATTTCTGATGCTGCAACAATTACAAGTGCAGTTATCGAAGAAAGCCATGTCATTTGGTCAACTGGATTTTCCCCATCATGTGACTATAAATCCAATATGTTCTATCAGCCATCAACCTCAACAACACAGGAGAAATGGGATTCCGTAATAGCTGGTACAGTATATGCGAATGATCCAGCCTGTATCACAGGTTATACAAGTAACAACGTGTATGACGTACCGTTAAGTGCACAGGCTATGACAGATATAGAAACACAGTTGTCAGGGGATTGGTTTGGAATTAATTGGGCTATTGATAACTTCCCAAGTCTAGCCAATGCTGGAACTGTTGGTACACCATCATCAATCTATAACGGATCATCATTACTAAAATTAGAATACATAGCACCAGCTAGTCTAGCGGTCGGTGGCACACCTGACGCACCTACTGGATTGACAGCAACTTTCAATACAACTACTGCTGATATGGATTTGGCTTTCACAGCACCTAGTCAAACAAACGGAAGTGCAATAGTTGGCTACAAAGTTGAAGTCTCAACTGACGATATAACTTATACAACACTGGTCGCTGACACTGGAAACACAAACACAACTTACACAGATCTAAATCCTACAATGGGTTCACTCAACTATTACAAAGTTTCTGCGATTAACGCATACGGAAGTGGTGCAGTTTCAAACACAGACAATGACATGGCTGGCGTACCACCTGATGCACCAACGATAACCTCAACCTCAACTGACAGTGCAAACTCAGCACCTTTGGAAATCACAGTTAACTGGTCTGCACCAACGGTAACTGGAACTGCTGGAATTTCTAACTATGAGGTCTATCGTGATTCCACATTGATAACGACAGTCGGCAATGTCACAACCTATGTTGACACCGTTCCGACTGGCGGTGGCACGTTTGTCTATGAATTGAAATCAGTAACTCCGCATGGAACTTCCGTACTGTCTGCAACTGCATCACACACGACACCGACTCCACCGCCAGCACCGACTTCATCACCTACACTTGACATAGCAAATCCAAACCCGTCACCGTTTGACGTAACCGTAACGTTTGCCATGCCATCGTCAGGCGGTTCAGCAATCACATCATTTGAGATATTCAGAAGTACCGATGACGTAACGTTTGCATCAGTTGGTACGACCTCGACTTTGATATTTTCTGACACAGTTCCTAACGCTGGAACTTTCTACTACAAGTTTGCAAGTACGAACCTTGTTGGAAACTCTGGACAGTCTCCAAGTGGCAGTATAACAACAGCAACCGTACCTGATTCGCCTACCGTCACACTCGCAATTAACAATCCAAACACCTTGCCATTTGACATTACCGCAACATTTGTAGCACCAGCAAGTGACGGTGGAAGTGCACTCATTGATTACGACTTGCAATATTCTGACGACAATGTAACATTCGCTGAGATTGCTGGCGGTATAACTGGATCATATACTCACACGGTAGCAACGGCTGGAACGCATTACTTCCAAGCAACTGTCCGTAACAATGTCGGTGACAGTGTAACTGGCGTGGTGGCAAACATGGACACGCCAACCGTGCCTGATGCACCGACAGTAGCCGTGACAACTGACAATCCTAACACAAATCCGTTGGACATAACATCCTCATTTGTAGCACCAGCCGATAACGGTGGAAGTACAATAACTGGATACAACTTGTTCGTATCGGATGATGATATAACCTACACTCAAGTTCAAACCAACGTGACCGCTGATCAAGTCACGACAGTTGCAAGTTCTGGAACATATTATTTCAAAGCACAGGCAATCAACCTAGTCGGTACAAGTTTACAGGGTAGTGCTTCGATAAACGTCACTCCGACATTACCTTCAGTACCGTTGAACGCTACAAGTGCAATATCAAATGTTGACACAGCACCTTACACAATGATTGTCTCATGGGATACACCGACTTCAAACGGTGGTTCTAACCTGACTGGATATGACGTTTACAGAAAACAGGGCAGTGCATCACCAGTGTTCATTACAAACACGACCGCACTAACTATAACCGATACAGTTCCAAGCGTACTCAGTACCAACTTTACATATCAAATTTATTCCGTGAACAACGTAGGTCAGTCCGCAACATACGTTGACACCGTGGTAACGACAAACAACGTGCCTTCAGCACCAGTACTCGCAGTGACAACTGGAACCACAGTGCTGTCATGGAACGCACCAGCCAGTGACGCAACAATAACAGGCTACAAGGTGTTCAGAGACAGCGTGTTACTTACGACCGTAACCACCCTGACACACACCGACTTTACCACAATCGTGTTTGGAAATTCCTACGTCTATAAGGTAGTCGCAGTATCGTCATTGGGTGATTCCGCAGACTCGAACAATGTCACAACGACTCCTGAGACAGAAATCACTGGCATGGTGGCACTGGGAGTCACTGGAACTGGTGCTGTAATTGACTGGGACGAGCCAGCATACTATCAAGGTCAGGTAACTTCGTATAACGTGTACTATGGAAACAGTGGAACACCAGCCACAGGTGCGGGAACCACGACCAATACATATTCCAACTTTGCACCGCAACTGGATTATGATACAACATACGTCTTTGGTGTAAGTATTAACTCACCTCTAGGCAACTCTGGACTCAGTAACATTGTTGCAATAACAACTAACGTTGACACCAGCATAGTTTCATCCGACCCTACTACTGGCGGCATGTCATGGTTTGACATTGACTCCGTGAACAATCAGTCAGTCAACGTCATAGAGTTCCAAAGAGAGACTCAGGACGACATAGTAAACGGCACAACCGTCGTGTTTGACACATTACAAGTCGGCTACCCTTCATGGTGGGACGAAATGACATGTGACGTTGACTACAAGTTCGCTGGACAGACAGACCAATATGTCGAGGGAACTGACATGGTGGCAGTGGTTAATCCGGCAGATGGCAACCAGCAAATCATAGGATTCCAGTTCCATGACATTGACAACGAAGTCGTCACGGTACAGTGTGCACCTCAACAAACAACACAAGATGATGGCGTATCAGCAAAATATGTCATGACACAAAACAGTTTTGGTACCTTACAGGCTGACGGGACTTACACAGAGGGACTTCCTAACATCCCAATAGTGTCACAGATTACCAACTTTTCAAACGGAACCTACGGAACTGACGGTGACTTTGGTGCATTGAACATTGTCGGACTGTTTGCAATATTGATTTCAATGGTAGGATTTAACAGGCTAAACCCAATAGTAGGTGTACTTTTATCAGCCAGTATGATATTCGTATTGTCATGGTTCGGAATTATAACAATACCAACTGCACTGATAGGTGCAATAGCATTGGTCATATTCCTAGCATGGGGAGCTACGAGGAATAGATAATGGTAAGTCTTAACGAAATAGCCATGTTTACAATCATCTTTGCGTATGTATCATCATTTGCATTTTTAGGCGTACAGGATTCGGTAGGCGACCTTGTGGGTGTGGATTTGAAGGCATTTGATGTGGCAACTGGTGGATTCACAGGCGAGACAATAAAAACAGAGATACAAACAATGACAGATACCTTTGCTGGATGCTATGACAATCAGACACCGCCAGTACTGATTGGGGGTTTTAACAGTCCAACATATACAACTGAAGCATCATGCAATGCGGCTGGATATACTTGGGATGTGGGTACGGGCTCGTCTTTCTCACAAATGTCTGCTCAGACTGCTCGCATGCAGATAACAATGGCTGACGAACCATCAATCACGAACAATCCAATCGCAAGTGCAACGACAATGATATTCCAACTGTTCCAAATCGTAACTGGAACCTATGCGTTCAATCTGCTAATATTCATGGGAATTCCCCACATATTCGTAGTCGGCATTACGGCTGTGTATGTAATACTGTTGGCAATCTATGTCTTTGAGAAACTACACCCATGACCGACAAGGAATACGAAGAACGACCCGAATGGGCTTGGCTTGTAGAAGATTGATACCCAAACTATCAAACTAGGCACAAGTAATGATAGAACCTAGTCTCTAAACAGTAACAACTGCAAGGTCTGCATGATAAAGTGGAACGTCATGAGAATTCCAAACATAAAGTTTACCAAAATCCAGACTGGATTGACCAGTGTTATGACATAGTTTTCAATCAGTGTCGTAGGCTGTGCCTGTTCGGTTCCAGTAGTAGCAACGTCATACAGTCCGACGGTTTCCCCCATGCCAGCCAGCAAGAAGGCACAGACTATTGACGGAATGAGATACATGGCACGGGTAAATGACTGTGATTTGGTCTGAGGTGCCTCACGAATAGTAGAAATGATTAGCATAAGCATACCTGAGTATGCAATAAATGCGTAAACTGCAAACTCGATAATGCTAATGTCAGCCATCTAAATTTCTGTTGCGGTTCTGCTATATAAATAATATTTATTAACTTAACTGACTTGGTATAGTCAATGGCACAATCTGACTTGGAAAAAGAACTGACAAAACAGTACGAGGATGCAAAGTCAAAGTCTGCTGGCGAGGTCGCAACCGCACAGATTGAGGTCTATGAAGGTCAAACGTATGAGGCAAAAAACGCATACCAAGAGGCAAAGGCAAAAAGGTCAACGGCAAGAGGCAAACTTCCTGAGAAAATACCTGACGACAAATATTACAAGGAAAGACTGTTGGAAGCCCAGTACATCAAAGCTAGAGTATCAAGTCCAGAACAAAGAGAAGAAATTGATGATTATACCACTGAAATAAAGAAACAGCAAAAGGCACACGCAACCGTACAGGTGTTGGACAAAGCCATGCCGTCATTGTATTCAAGTGCCGTTGAGGAATCAAAGGCGATAGAAACCAAAGTAGAAAAAGCAAGAGTTACAGAATTAAAAAGACAAGAAGAACTATTCACAGGATTTCAAACTGCAATTACAACGGAACAAAAATCCGAGAGTGCTAGAATTAAAAAGATTGAAGACGCAGAGGCAAAACGAGTTGCAGATATTACGGCATTGGAAGCCAAAAAAACAGCAGAAGCAAAAGCACTGGCAGATTCCCGACAGGCTATGTTTGACTCTACAAAGGGTATTGGAAAGAACATGAGTAATGAATTACATTATTACCAGTTTGCAGGGTTGCCGTTTGAACATGGTGATGTCATAGCAAAAGACAGAGGGCGTGGTTCAAGATGGTCGCCATCATGGAATGTATCACCGCTATACTATGAGAGGGCTTCTGACAAATTTGGCATCACCCCAGAACAGGCAAGAGATGCTTCATTAGTTGGTGCTAGGACACAATCAGGCAAGGCACGAGATAACGCACTTCGAGCATTTCAGGATGCCAATGACGGTGGCAACAGAGCAAACCAATATGCACAAAATAGAGCATTGGCAAAAAAGACAACCGCATCGGCATACGGTTCAATGTCAGCGATTGAACGGTCAACAAGTTCCGCATTGGCTTCGGAGTTTGCAACAAACCCTGATGCAAAAAAGAAAAACGATTTGGGTGTGTTACATGAAACAAGTGGCGGCTTGATTGGTAAGTCAATAAAAGATACTGGTGTTGCAAAAGGGGAACCTTCATCGTTCAAGGTGTATGAAACAAACGAGAAGTTATACAAGTCAAGCAACGGATTATTGGGAAAGAAAGATGTCACTGCCAAAGTCATGCCAATCATCGAGAAGCAAAGAGAAACAGAGCTGGCAAACAGAAGGCAACAACAATATGTTGAAGAACTTCGTGCTGGCAATATCGGTATCGCAACTGCATTGACAAACCCACAGACGACGCAAAGTTATCAAAACACTTCAACTGTGAATCTTAAAGCATATTTGGATGACCGCAAGATTGTGGCTCACACAACATCTGACTCGTTGTTTAGTGCCGATGTAGACAAAAGAGGAATGGGTGTAAAGGTTACTGGAAAGGAAGTCACTGAAAGAAAACAAGCACAGGAAAGGATTGATGTTTTCAAACCTACGGTTTACAACACGCAAAAAGTGGAAGGTTCAACTGCTGTAAAATTTACCAATCTGTCTGAACCGACTGTCGGCACACTTGACTCAGGCGGTGTGTTGACAAAGAAAGATTTTAATCCTTATTCTGCCAGTGACCCTATCGGAATGGCACAGGGCTATAAGTACACGGTTCCAAGCAAAGGCGTTACTGCTTTCCCTACATTGACTGGTCAAACATTTGACGCAAAGACCCCCACTTCTTTTGATACAATGGCTGAAGCAAAGGCATATCTTAAAGAAAGTAAACCGAAATTATTCTCTGGAACCGACAATGAAATGTTTAACAGATGGAATTATCCTTCGGCAGTTGACACTGGCGAGGTGATACATCCAAGTAAGACCAAAACTTTGTATGACGACGTAAGACTGGGATTTGGATACGTCTTCAGACCGACTTACAATATCGGTGCCACTGTTTACAATTTAGCACAGCCTGAGAATAAACAGGTTCCAATATTTGCAACTGCCGAAGACAAGTTAATCGGTGGTACTATCACTGATGTTATGGACGGTACACCGTTAAAAGGTACAGGTGTAACTGGATTTGCTGACTATGTTGTAGAAAACCCGTTAAGGGCTTTGGCTGAAGTTCCAAGTGCCGTTGTCACAGGTGTCTTGGGTGGCAAGGCAGTAACTTATGGAGTCAAAGGAGTTAGTGCTGGTGTAAAGGCATCAACAAAACTTGGCAACAAGATAATTCAAAGTGAGGCACCTACAATCATCAAGGTTCCGACTATGGCTGTGATGGGTGCCGGTCAGGCAGTTCAACGTGTCGGTACAAAAATATCCGCAGTTCCAGTGAAGATAGGAAGTGCAGTTTACGATTACGGTACGATTCCAAGAGGTATGAAATATGGTACGCAGGTTTTCACAACCCCGCAACAGGTGGTACGTCAGGGAATTGTAAGACCTTATGACAGTGCGACAATGTTTCAGGGAAATCGTGTCGGGTTTGGTGCTAAGGCTAATTTTATTTTGACACCTTCAGGCAGAATGTTTGTAAGACAGTCAACTGATATTGCCGGTGAGATAGGTGCAAAGCCGCAGTTCCTTAACAGACAGGTTGCCATGTTTGAGAATGAAAACGTCGTAGGATTCGCAACAAGAGGCAAGATGAAAACAACAAAATATGAAATGCCAAAAGAAACACCGTTCAAGTCTGATGTGTTTACACCAACTGGTAAAACAAAATTAATTCCAAAAGAAACCCCTTATTCAAAACCGTTAGATTCTGTAACAAGTATTAGAATTGGTAAACCTGATATACAAACGCCTACCGTTACATCACCATTAAAAAAACCTGATATTTTTGACAGAATTAAATCAACCACGTTGTACAGAACAAAAGTCAGTACAAAACAATACAAGACAAACATTGACGAGGTTACATTTTACTCAGATACCACTGGTGATTTGGTCAAGGGTGTCAAAAGACCTAAAGCCGAATTGCAAGGCGAGGGTGTCAATTACAGGGGATTTGAAAAGCCTGAGATAACTGGAACCCGAACAAGACTTCAGGATTACAAGACTTCAACAAGTCAGTCAACAATCAAAGGTCAGCTAAAGTATTCTGAAGTTGCCGGTGGCAAGATAAAGTTCAAGGGAAGTCCGATAAGACAGGTTGACACGATAGTCACTGGTGCAAAACTTACTGGCAAAAAGAACTTGAAACTAATTGATGATATGGTAGAAGAAGGACAGATTGAAGAAGTTGGAAAGAAGACTGTAATGAAGGGGACTGATTATTTCGGGGGTGGCAAGAAGGCTGGTCAGTTAAAACAGTCATTGGAAAGCAGAAACCCTACAACGTATGAAGCCCAAAGTGGAAAGATAAAACCAAAAGATGAAACAATACTTTACGGCGTAAGCAAGGGAAAGATTCCAGTTGACAAGAAGGCTTTCGCACAGACCATGAAGGAGTCAAACCTTCTCAGAGAGATGGCAGACAAAGCACCGCTAAACAAAAAGCCTGTCGTCCCAAAGGGAGTTGACGAGCCAGTAGGAAAGTATCACGCATTTGTCGGTGAGTCAAAGTCAACTGGTAAGACTTTTCAGGGAACTAGAATTGAACTTGGTTCAGGCATTGGTACAACGGGTGTCGGCAGTAGTTTCACAAAAACAAATGTTGACTTGGGTAAAGGTGGTGGTATCTCTAACATAAAAGATGTTAAAGGAATGTCTAGCAAACCTGATGTTGTTGGCGTTACAACCAATAGAATAAACGTAAAAAAGTTTGAAGAACCTAAAATACAAAAAGGTGATAAGATAGTTGACGGTAAAGAGGGGTCAACTGTTCAAAGAACAAAACTTGATACATTCCAAGAAACCAAAATCAAACTGGGTCAAAGTGCAGTAGCAAAACCAGCACAGATACAAGTGCCAAAAGTTAAGGCTAGTGTCAAGTCACCAAAGGTTTCGCCAAAAGTTAAACAGATTGTCACACCTACCGTAAGTCAAAAAACTGGAACTGGTTTGGTACAAGAAACTGCACAGTTGACCAAGCAACAAACAAAACAACAATCTAAGATTAAACAGTCACAACGACTAAGAGCAATTCAAAGTCAGGTTGCAGTGACAGCAGTAGTTGCAAGAACGGCACAGATTCAAGCCACCGCCACAATGACACCATCAGTATTACAAAGAACTGTTGCAAGAAAACCAGCAGTGACCATGAACATTGACTTGCCTGTCCCTGAAAGAAAGCCAAGAAAAACAAAGCGTGGAAAGAAGGCTGGCTTTATCGGCAACGTAAGACTTGACAACGTCATGGGCATGTACAAGAGAAAGGAAATTACATACGGTCAGAAGAAAGTTAAAAAATTAGAAAGACAGGACATGAGACTGACGGCTGGAACCTCAAACAGAATATCAATGCCGGCATCAGGACTGCTAAAGACCAAGAAGAAGAAGAAAAAGAAAACTGAAACAGTCTTTGGCAGAACCGTAGCAAAGACTAGGGACGAGTTTTCAGGATTCGTATCAAAGCCTAAAGGCAAAAAGAAAGGCAAGAAGAAAACCAAATCTACAAAAGTCAGATTAATGTAGAAAGATATATTAAAGCAAAAGATTCTATACTACATGTTGTCAGAAAATAATAACGGTTCAACTGTCGCTGTAAGCAACGAGGTACTCGCAGATATTCACAAACTATGCAAGCGGGACGACCTCAAGGTAAAGGCAGTTGTGAACATGGCTTTGAAAGAGTATCTGAAGGGCAGGGTACAATGACCTTAAAGCATACCTTAGAAAACTATCTGGGAAATTTAGTGAACTCTGACCCCAGAGTCAAAGAAAATCTCGATAAGTTGTTTCCCAATGACTCGACCCTGAGGGAAATAACTGACAGCGTTGACAGTGAGGTTACAACAGACTCACAGGAAGGTGAAACAAAAGAAATGGCAAAATTTGAAAAACAAGAATCAGAATACATAAGCGGAAACGACTTGGTTGGTATCGATGATGTTAGATTTGAAATCCTTACGGAAGCGAAACTGGAATCTAGTAACTTCGGTATGAAGCCAAGATGCTCTGTCAATGTATCAAAGAAGGGTGTGACGACAAAACACACATGGACTCTGAACCAACAGAACGTCAACTATCTGATTGACTCTTTTGGCGACGAATCAACCACTTGGGTTGGAAAGTCCGTCGGCGTGTTCGTTGAAAACATCAAGGGTAACAATGCAATCAGAGTGAAGGCATAGTGTGTTACTCTCAATTTAGAATGTCACAGGTTTTGAAACGTGACACATCTAATCTTTTTTCTAAACAGGATAAATCAGACGAGGACAACAATGAAGCCAGTAAACCTTAGCACCCAGTTTCTATTATTCTTCATACCGGTCGCAGGGTATTACGCATGGTACAGGATAGGCAAACTATGGTCTGGATTCTTTTTGAACCTCGCACTGGGACTTACGGTGGTTCCGTTATTTGTTTTTCCAAACATGCTTCTGTATCAGAACTTTATGTTCCTAAGCATATCGATGGTCGGACTTGCGATAAAAATATACTTTTTAGTAAAGTGGTCTAAACAACATAACGAGAGGTGTGAGAATGACAAAAAGAATTAAGTGTACAATGTGCGGTGCGGACAACCATTTTGGAAACATGAAATGCAAAGAATGTGAGCAGAACTTTGAATGAGATAATACTTGGGGATTGTCTTGAGAAGATAAAAGACATACCTGACAATTCCATTGACCTTGTTATTACAAGCCCACCTTACGATAACATTGAGGGTGCAGGGTATGGCAAAGGCACTAAAGATGTACTGTTCTTAAAGTTATATTCAGAGTTCTTTGGAAGCATACTTCAACAGGTAAGAAGGGTGTTAAAACCAACAGGACAATTTTATCTTAACCTAAAGAGTGGAACTATCGCAAAGACATTGATAACACCACATTGGATTGAGTTTCTTCCAGAGTTTAAAGACTTTAAATTAAAATCATATATTATATGGAAATACTCAGGTTCATTCGATAGTACAAAGGCAAGGTTTCATTTAGATTATGAGATAATATACCACTTATCAAAGACTGATGACATATCAATTAACTATGAGGAAGGAGAGCATGACCCGTTAACTTCAGTATGGAACATACCACATCATATTAAAGATAGGTTACACCCTGTACAAATGCCTGAGTTACTTGCGGAGAAGATAATAAAACGTGGAAGCAAAGAGGGGGAAGTTGTATTGGATATATTCGCAGGGAGTGGAACTTCACTTGTTGTTGCAAAAAGATTAGATAGAAAATACATAGGATTTGAGATAAACCCAAAACATTATGAAACAATTAAGGAGAGACTAAAATGACTGACTGCGAATGTGAATCACCGCCATGCAAGTGCCAGTCCTTTCAAAGGGATACGACATGCGACAACATTGACAGGTACGGCGAGAACATGTGCGGCAAGGAAGGAACACTCAGGGATGATTGCAACTACATGTGGAGTGCCAAGCGTGTACTGTGTGACGAGCACTATGAAGGACACAGGGACGCAGTTGATAAAAAATGCAGAGTTTGTGGCACACCCAGAAGGGAATGTTGCTGTTGATGCTTGTCGGTTTACTTGCTGGACAAGGTGGTTGGCTACCGCTTAGTTAATTAGATGGGGGGGTTTACCCCCTATCATGACTGGACTTTGTAACAAATGCTTTGAATCCAATGTGGAACTGTTTGACGTGAACGAGGGAATGTATCAGTGTGAGATTTGCATAACAGGCAACGAATGAGAATAAGCAATGGTCACGCTACAAAATATCTACTGCAACAAAAATATAACCACGTTTGGCTCAAGGCGCACACAAAATTTAAAGACAAGGTACAATGTCAGGATAGTAAATACTATGCTCTTGACCTATGGAATCTATATGATGGCTTGTGCTTTGATGCCAAAGGTGTTCTATGGGCTGTCCAAATTAAGACAAACGCATGGGCGAAAGCCAGTGACATTATAGAGTTTCAGAAAGACCACAGGATAAAATCAATAGTCTTGAACGTAAAGAAACAGGGTTCAAGATGGAAGGTCTTTGAGAGAAAATATTTATGAAGGCATATTCTCAGTATAACTCTAGAAGGCTAGAACTGAATCATACGGAGTGCGACGCACGAAACCTAAAATTCAGCAAGGGTTACACTTGTATCGCCTCATTGATGCCTTCGCAACATTTAATATATAGTAAATTATATTTTACAACATGGAATCTAACTGCCTGCCATGTCAAAACGGCACGCATCAGGACAGACAGTGTACCTATCGTTGCAACTGCACACATGAGGCACATGAGGAATGAACTTTCCAGATAAAAAATATAACATTATCTATGCAGATCCACCGTGGTCTTATCCTAAATCTGGGGGTAAAAAATCAGCTAGGGGATTAGCAAAGTCATTCTATGATACCATGACAACAGATGAGATAAAAGATATTGATGTTCAGTCAATCAGTCAGGATAATTGTTATTGTTTCATGTGGACAACATCCCCAAAACTACCCGAATCATTAGAAGTTATGAAAGCATGGGGATTTGAATACTTTAATGTCATATTCACATGGATAAAAACAAACAAGGTATCAGATACATTATTCTGGGGTATGGGTAATACTACAAGAGCCAATGCAGAATATGTGTTACTTGGTAGAAAAGGTAAACTAGACAGATTAAATGCAGGCGTTCATTCTGTTGTAATGTCAAAGATAGAAAAACATTCAAAGAAGCCTGATGAAGTTAGAAATCGAATCGAGTCATTATATGGAGACTTACCACGTATAGAATTATTTGCAAGAGAAAAGATAAATGGGTGGGATTCATGGGGTAATGAGTTATGAGCTGGTTTAACCTGTCTGTAAACGCCAAGACCTGTAAAAGATGCAAGCAAAGAATTATGAACTATCCATGCGTGGAATGTGGATTTAATATAACCCGATAGAGGGCGTCATTCTATCGGTGTAAATGAGTGCCAACGCAAATTAGTACTCAATAGTTTAATCATGTCAAAACCTTAAAAGGTTTGGTTCGTGACGAATTTAATCTAATCAACGAACTTGTTCTAATATCTGTCATATTATATTTAAGATTACAGTAAACTGGGACATTCATTGGCGTAGCCATTGTGCTCGGTTTTAGTATTAAAGATAATCGGACACGGTGTCCGATCTTCTTATAAGTTATAACAGCACCGCTAATTGGGTTTATATATGAAAGGTTTATAAAGGTAACTTTTGGGTTATTTTAAAAAGCTTGAATAGTTTTTGTTTATATACTCATAGGCGTAAAAAAAGAGGTAACTCTGGTAACTGGAATAACCTATTTCTGAACCTAGATCTGTAGAGAAAAAAAAAATAAAAAAAATTCCTGTACAGACACAGGTTGAGAAACAGGTTACTTCGGTTATCAAAGTTACCTTTACAATTCTTTTATATAACAATCCAATAATCAACCTACCAATTCATGTAACAATCCTTAAATATACCACTATTACTACGGTAGTGGTATGCCAGTAAACTTTGTTCCAATAATGATACCAGAAGATTTTAGAGTGTTTTTACAATCAGTAAAAGGTGACTTATCTTATGAGAAATATATTAAATCACAGTTTCTTCTACTACTTGAATTACAAGAATGGAAACTATCACAGTTGAGAGATGAAAATTGGGATAGATCAGATGATACTTTAGAAGATAACACCGCCAGTGAAAATGCATCCAAGCACACTGACGGTAAAGAACCACACGGACTGGATGGTATAATATGAGTGGTTATAACTCAGATAAAAAACCTTCGACACCGAATGAATGGGCTGATTTTTGGCGTTATGTCATTGGTGTGAACGTTATACCAGCAGTCAACCGAACCAAAACCCCCAAAGTTACTTGGAAAGAATATCAAGATGCACCCATACCCCAAGAACTGCATGACGAATGGAAATCGAAAGGTATGTTCGATGATGGATTGGCATCTATTATGGGTAAAGTATTCCATAATGAATCATTAAAAGACTACTGGTTAAACATGGTTGACTGCGATAACAAGTTAGGCATAGAACAAATGACTGCGAATATTATCGAATTGGCTCGTGGTACTTTGGTTGAGCAAAGTGCAAACCGTGAGAAATGTCATGTTTATTTTTACACAACCGAACCCCTAAAAAATAGGGTACTCCAAAATCCAACACTTGATGATCTGCCAAAAATTGAGGTAAAGTCAAGGGGTAGAAATCTAAGTTATTGTGCTGGTGGCAAGCATAAAAACGGGTCATTGATTGACATCATTGACAATAGAATCCCAAAACATGCTGATGGGTTTCAACTTGAAACCTTTATGGCTGGTATTTTCGCAAAGTATGAGCCAAAGAAAACAACACTGAAAGCATCACCAACTGAACATGACATGGTTAACGATCTTATAACCAGAAAGGAAGATTCTAATCGAGGGGATTTATTGATGAAAATTCTTTTCAAACAATTCTCTAGTATGTCCATTGATGTTCTAAAAAAAGATGATGTGTTATCATTTGCAAAAGACTTGGTTGCAAAGATGAAATATCCTATAGTTGATGACAGACTTGCTGGATGTGTTGATTGGGTTTATGGCAAAAGAATTGAGGATGGTGACATACGATTATCATATAACCAAAACAAAAAAGAAATGGATAGGATGAATATTTTATTAAAAAATAATGATGATCTCGAAGCACAAAGAAAATTTCAAAAGGAGTTCCCAGAAATATATGAATCAAAAAGAAAAAGTATTTACAAAGTTGCAAAAACAGATATTCATAAAGAAACCAAAAATATTGCTGAGGAAGAATATACAGATGATGATTATATGATTTCTCTTGGCGATAAAATTATGAGTGAGTACACCTTCAAAACAATGACAAATCATGGACACGGTGATCATGAAACAAGATTTTATGCCAATGGTAGGTATCAGGTAGGGGGGGCTGAGGTTATATCATCTAGAGCAAGAAAACATTGGAGTAGTATTAAAAAAGGTCAGGTAAGTGAGGTGGTTGCATATATACAATCATTGACTGGTTGGCACAGACCAGAAGAATTTGATACAAAATCAAATTTGATTAATTTAAAAAATGTGACATTTGATTTACGAACTGGATTGCCACGGGATTTAGACACAGAACATCTTACAATGATACAAGTACCTGTGTACTATAACCAACATGCAAAGTGTCCACGGTTTGATAAATTCTTACACGCATCACTTGAGGGGGATGAAAAGAAAATCAGAATGGTTTTGGAGATGATTGCATTGTGTTTCATCAAGGATAATTTTCTTTTACAAAAAGCATTTATGAATACAGGCTCAGGTTCAAACGGCAAGTCAGTTTTATTCGGTATCATGTATTCAATGCTTGGTAATGAAAACGTCAGTACCAAAACAATCCATGACTTTGATAACAATCAGTTTGTCGGTGCTGGACTTGACCGCAAGCTGGCAAACATCTGTGCGGATGTCGGTTCAAAGGGTATAACCAGTACGGAAGCATTAAAGAAAATAATTGGTGGTGACTCTATTGAGTGTGAGTACAAGTTTCAAATGTCCTACTCGTTCATACCTTATGCGGATTTAATTTTTAGTGCCAATGACGTACCGCATGTCGAGGACACCAGTGACGGATTTGCAAGAAGATTTGAACTGATAGAATGGACAAAGTCGTTCTATGGTGCAGATCGTGACCATACAGTCCAGACAATAAAACACGATCCAGAAGAATTGAGTGGTATCTTTAACAAGTTAATACCAATATTTAGTTATCTTTTCAAACATCAAAAACTGATGTATGAAAGTACGGTTGCAGATGCACGAATCGCATGGTTGAAAAAGTCTGATACGGTTCTAAGATTCATTGATGACATGTGTATAACCAATAGAAAATATTTTACTCCCGTCAGCGTGTTAAGAAATGCGTATGAAAAATTCTGTGCTGAAAATGAACTAAATGATGTTGACAATAAGGATTTTATCAGACGTATGGTGCGACATGGGTGCACAAACAAGGGGAAGAAAGAAAATGGGGATGTTTACAAAGCATGGTTTGGTATCTGTTTAAAGTCAGAAGAATCAAAGTTTTTGGTGAGTGGCGATAACAATACAATGGACAGTTTTAAGGATGAATGAAAAACTTGACTATACCAATGGCGAGTGTACAAGACACATACACAAGTTTGAAGACTTGACAAAAACAAGGTTGGATGATTGGTCTGCACCTGTTATTCAGCGTATTGTTTACACGTCTGAAAAGCCTGTTGTTGTTTATGATGACTATGACGGGTACACTTGGATAGAACCGTTTGGGTTTTATTTGAGAAACACCGATCCTGTCAGATATAACCTAATACAAAAAAGCCATGATGATAACAGGGACTTTGGAACGTCAGGCGAAATTTTATGGATAAACAGTTGTGAGTATTGTGGACATGGTATCTATCATGAGAAATATTTTATTGTCAATGACGTTGTAAAATTAAAAATGAGGATAGGCAGTTTTTGTGTCAAGTATTTTTACAATGTTATGTCTGATACGGACAACGTCAACACTTACAAACTTAAATTAATGTTGAGACAGTTCAATGATTGGTGGATGGACAGGGTTATATTTCTGCTTAACGCATATCCACAGGACTACGGTTATGGTTATCATCGTGACCTTCGTACTGGCAAGTATGCAGGCGGTCGTCTTTATGCCGAACCTAAAAAATTATTGAAGGAACTAATGTCTTTTAATAATTTCTGGACAGCACCCACTTTAAAACAACTAAAACATATCAATACAGTAGCAAAAAACTGGGAATTGCCGTCAATGTTTGAGGACACCGATACGACATGAGGTGCAAGTCATGCGGAAAGGTGGTAAGGGTGGCAACAAAGTATCACTGCTGGCAGGTCGCACAGCAGTGCGGTGCGTGCCACTATGTGGGCGGTGTAAGATAATGGCTGGCAGAAACTACGAGCTGTACTCGTACTGCAACGGCTGTACTGAACGTCCTCTGAAACAGTATTCAAAAGACATGCTGAGATGCCCAGCATGCAATCAGAAGCTAAGACACAAGCCAAAGTCATGCTCTGCGAAAAAAACTGCCGAGAGATACTATGCTCATCTTTAAATATAAGTATAGTTTGGTATAGTCAGGGCATGACTAGACCAAGAATTGATTATGATACTCAGTGCATTTGTATGGAGTGCAATCAGGTCTATCTGAAGGAATTACGTCTAACAATGTGTCCAAATATCAACTGTCACAACTCTCATTTGAGGTTCCAGTCAAGAAGTCAAACGACTAGACGCAGACGAGAGGTCAAGAGGTATTGAGGTGCAAGCTTTGCGGAGAGACATTTGACGAGGACGACAGGTACAGGCACCAGAGTCAGAAACATTTTTGGTACTTGGGGGACATAACCGATGATTGAAATAATTATGCTGTTGATGCTGGGCGGTGACACTGACATGTCAACCCAACTGGCATTTAATGTCGACGAACAAAACGAAACCGTGGACATGTTGCAGACCGAATATGACATACTTCAAGAGGAACTGACACTGATTCAGACAGACATGAACGTAAAGTATGCCGAGTGGATAAAATTAAAGTATCTTGAAGAAAACAACAACGACAGTGATGCCGTGCAACATTATCATCATTCCAACACAGGCATAGCAAAAGACGAATGGCGTGCAATGAACAGTGACATGGAAGACATGAGGGACAGGCTTGACGAGTTAAAATTTGAACTGGACACTGAAATCGTACTGCTTGAAAAGATGGAAAAGGACTTGGAAAACCTGTTAAAGGCAAATTCAGACACCGTGAGATATTCAAACACAAGCATATCTCTGTCAAAGAACTGTCAGACAATGATTAAGTACGAACTGTACACGAAATGCCCTACCTATCGGGAACTGTTTGACATGTTTGACAACTCCGACCCGACTGTCTCAGGCATGATGGTCGACTATGGATATGACATTTCAAGGGAAGACATAATGAAAAAACACTGGAAGTTCTATGAAACGTATGATGATTTTGAACTGGTAGTGGTTGACCCTGACTCTGACTTTCAGCACAAGAGTATCAACATAGAGATTCAGCCAAGAGCATTTACGTCACTTGCACTAATCGGTGACAGCAATACAAAGAACTGGACTAACGAAAGCTATACGACTTGGCATAACTTTAAGGTTGACGACAACTGTAAAAGAATCATGGTAGCACCTGACTTGGAATTGATAGCCGAGGCTGTCGAGTTTGCTCGCAACAACTGTGACGGTGAAATGACACTGTTGGAAAACAAGACAGTCAAGCGTGAAAGCACTGAATGGAGTGACCGTGACTGGCGTTCTTCACCGGCATTGGTATATCAGGACTGGCTAAGGAACGCCATTGAGAACAACAAGGGACTGAGATTGGGACTTGACTAACAAAAAATATAACGGAAAGTATGACAGGCTTCCGACATGGAAAAGACTGTTGCATCAGAACGCCGGATTTATCGTAATGGGAATATCAGTGGTCATAATATTCTACGCTTGGACTCTGTATGACCAAGACCAAGAGTTCTATTCCTCATGGAGTTGCAGTAAGCTTTACGGGTACATGGTTACCGAGTCAAACTATGGCTATCCAGACCATGACGACTTGACTGAAGCACAGCATTTGAAACTGCATGAAATCTATGCCAACGAGTGTACCACTGACGAGGAATGGCAACAGGAGTTGGACGATATGAAGATGAAACACTAGCCGTACGGATTTTAATCTTTAAATACAACATAGTAAAAATTATATCTATGGCTAGATGGGACTCTGACATTACACCGACACAGGATTTAGTCCAGATTAAACGTGACAAGTTAAAAAAATTATTGGCATTGTACGGCATCGCCGGTGCGTTGACAGGCGTATCATTCGGACTGTATTTTTCGGGAGCTGTCTGCTAATGCCTATCTCTGGATTCGGTTACGGCGTTACAAACTACAAGGTAAAAGACGGCAAACGTTGCCCTGCCTGCGGAAAGACAAAATGCAAGCATGGCAAGGGCAGACGACCCAGAGTATTCTAATGCAAGACAAGGTAAACTATATTTCCCCAGAAACTTTTGAGGACATAATCAATCACGTTCCGGTTCTGGGTATTCGCAAATGGCTGGACAATGACATTCAGATGCTCTATAAGATAATGTACTACTGTGCGTTGAGAGCCAACGAGGCAATTAATTTAAAAAAAGAGGGATTCAACTTGGAAGACAGGGAAATATATCTGGGCAAGACCAAGACCAAGAAACAGGACACGGCACACATACCTCATATCTTTGTACAGGAACTAAAGACTTGGCTGATATTCAAGGAAAAAGGCAGACTCTTTGAGGGACTGACCTATCCAAGACTGTACTCATGGTGCAAGAGGATAGGCACTGACTTGGATATTGCCGCATGGCAAAGTCTTGAAACTGAAGTGGGTGAAAAAGTTGTGACACATTTGATGAGGAAAAGTATCGGCAAGGAGATGCTAAGCGGAACCTATGGCGAGAAGGCTTCGTCAATACCAGTAATATCCAAACACCTCAGACATTCAAAGCCTTCAATGACCGTTGACCACTATCTTAAAGCCAGTCTTGAGTCAGTCAAAGAGGCATGGTAGTATTTTTATAGTATTAGTTTTGTACAAATATCATGCCGTTTAAGAAAGGAAACAAACCTCACAACAAGGGACATGTAAAAGTTGGCTCACATTTTAAGGCAAAGCCAAAAAAGAAATGACGGGTGTAAAAGGTTCTTGCAGAACAAAATACAATCGTTCTATTCCAAAGACTTACAAAAAAAAGAAAAGTAAAAAGAAATAGTTATTTTTTAAACTGACTCATAAAGGCATCAATCAATACCACGCAATCGTTTACCGGTTCGCTTGTATCAACTAGAAACGACTTGTTTTCCACGAACTTCAAGTCAAACTGAATGTCCTTTGTGACCATTACCACGTCGTCCCTAGTCACAAGCCAGTCTTCCAAGTCATAGTCGGAAACCCCCTGCGGCTTGAAGACCAAGTCATGTCCAAGTTTTTTTAGCTTCCTTACCAGCTTCACGTCCCTGATATTCTCGTCAAGAAATATTTTTTTCATGATTAGTAATTATCACGGGGTGTATTAAGTGTATAGGTTTCTATGGTAAATAACATTACGGCTCGTTGGGTTCGACGGGTCTGCATTTTGTACAAAAATGAAATCGTTTTGTCATGTGCTAGTATTTGGCAGAACTGATATAAGATTTTCCTGAAAAGCCAGCCATGCCATAGTGGCACAGGGCACACTGCTGGCAAGTCCAGTTGTGTCTAGGCTTGTGGTTGTGAGAGCACTTGCCGCATGTCTTGCACCTCATGCGGATTCCTTTTTTAATTTTCTTCCTGAAACTGGGACGTTAAAATAATGACACTTTGCACACTGCTGGTTTGACTGCCAAGAGTGCCGTCCCTTTGTCTTGGTTGCCTTTACTGATTTTGTACAAATCTTGCACCTCATGCCGTCAACTTTGACCTTGTCTTTCTTGGCTTCTGCCTAGTTGAAAGCCTGCAACGACAGCACGGACAGAATATGCCCTCGTATGATATGCACAAACAGCAGCTACTGCATTTTTTGTAAGTCGTATTTTTAATGTCCCTTACGACTTTCTTGTGGGCGTACACTGGTTTTGTACAAATACCCTTGCATCTAAAATTCATCTTTTACGCTTCCTTTTTTTCTTTGGTGCCGGCTGTGAGCTGAACATCTGAATCATCTGCAAAGTTCCCACACCTATCACGCCCATTACATGACCAGCCTGCTTGATGATTTGAATCTTTCTCTCTTTGGATTTTCTTTTTCTTTCGGTTTCTATTTCTTGCCTTGTCTGAAAGTCCGTGAGCCTGATGTTGTATTTTGTACATAAAATTTCCTGCATGTCAATGTCAAACCTAGACCACTCAAGCATGGAATAATTTTTTATGTATCTCATATGACACAAATCCATTTCAGTTTATGTCTTCTAAAGTGCGGCTTTGAATCTTTCATGTTAAGATAGATTTTTTTCTGCTTGTACACGGGGTGGCTTGTCTGTATCAGTTTGGAATTGCATACGTCACAGCACCCGTTTTCATCTACTGGAAATTGCTTCATCCCAGTTTTTTCAAAGTGTGACATGACACACACATATTTGAACGAGTTTCTCCCGTACTGCTTGCCAATCTGCTTTCTATGGACTGAGCTACCGTTTTTATTTACCCACATGATTTTTTTATCCATGTCGACAACTTCCAGATTATAATATCCATTGGTATCTTTGGTCATTGGCTTTACTGGCTCATAGCACAGAGAGCATATCCAGCCATCATCTTTTTGTACAAAAATATCATTCCTTGTACCCGTGGCTGAACCTCTCACTCTCGCACCGTTTCTGATAAAATTTTTTCCAGACTGTGAGACTCTCTGTCTCTGCTGATACTTCATCTTAAAGACTCCTTAAGGCTGTCTTTGACTTGAAGCATTTCCTCAAGCATGTCAAGCACATACTCGACATTCTGAATGTTTTTTAAAATGCCCTCTTTGCCATCATCGGTCGGCTCTATGGAGTACATATCTTCAAGAAAATCATAGAGGCGGATGTTCAGCCAATATGTTTTTTTCAAATCCCTGTCATTCATTGTTCCAAGTCCTTCAAAAATTCTAATTCTTCTTTAAGACATTCAGTACAGATATGATGTTCTCCGATTGATTCAAACACATATAATTTTTTGTGACTATAACAATAATCACAAACCACAGGATGTTTTTTATTCATTGTCCGAACCCCTCGCCAATAGATTCAAGTTTTTCATATCTCAGGCAGTCCCGACAAACTAAAAAAACGGGTTCGTTAAAGGTACCGTTTTCGTTTTGTGTTGCGTCTATTGTCAAGTCTTTACCCTTGCAGTTCTTGCATTGAAAGTCTGTGAGGGTCATTTTAAACCCTCACTAATCAAGGCATCTAACGAGTCCACGATTTCTATTTTAAACCCGTCCTTGACCATGTCTGTTATTTCTCTTTGTGTATACTGGCTTAATCCATAAACTGAATCGTACCAGTAGAAAGTCCAGCCGTATTTTTTAGTCGGAACTTGTGCGACTTGTAGAGTTGTCATTTCTCCAAGTCCTCAATGTAGGATTCAAAACTAAACATATTTTCGTCACAATTAGGACAAAAATATGGATAATCCAGATTTGTTTCTAGCTCTAGTATGCTCTTACATCTTTTACATTTACGGATTATAATGTTCATTCTTCAAACCCTCTTTGATTTGTGACATTATACCATATTTCATATAATACAACATGTCCCCGTTCTGTTAAAAATCCATTACAGGCATCCTCAACAAGTTTTAGTTGTTCGGGTTTCAAATCATCACCGTCATGGGTATTTTGTAAAATACCCATTGACAGTTTGAATACTTGACTTTGTTCCATTATGATTGAACCCCCATCATTTTATTAACAGTTGCCTGAAAGAAATTATAACATTCCTTACATACTGTTTTTCCGCTTGAATAGGTGTGATGTATTTCGATACTATCACATATTGTACAAGTTATCATCATACAGTCCCCCTGATGAAGTGTTCATCATCATCAAACAGTTTTTTCCCTAAGCCGTATGTAAAACTGTGATACGGATTGGCATCCAATACCCCAAACTTGAAGCCCAGACACTTCAATGATACATTGTAAGGTTTACCCTCAACAAGTACAAAGAATGTATAATAATTCTTGTTTTTGTTTTCGTGTGGTACTTCATAAAGTATTGTCCCTTTTGGCAGTTTCATTAAAACGGCTAATGTGTTTAGCTCGCTTAGATACAAACTGGCTGTACTCATTCTTTTTTCGTTTATGTCTGTGATTTCATCACCTTGTTTTGTAAGTGAACCCCATTCGTAATGTGAACATATCAAATTATGTTCATCCTCACAGGCATGCTGTAAAATGCTTAGAATGTGGTGATGCCTCATATTGTCCCCGTTTGACAAGTCCGTGACTTTCTTGATTTTCAAGGCTTTTAGGCATCCCTTAATCCTATCCTCAAAAACGGTAGGAGCGATACCTGCATACTTTTTTGACAAGTCAGCATGAAATTTTTTATTTTCTTTTGAACCATGTTCTAGCCAGACCGATTTATCGGTTGTGTCTATGTGAGGCATCAGTTAAAATCACCTCTTAATATTTCGGCTACAACTAGATATAATTGCTCATAGATAACCGGAGTTTTTGAAAAATTACCCGTTCCTATTGAGTTAATCATGTTCTGACTTTGTTGAGTGATTTCATCAATCACTAACAAGTCTTGAACTTGAAACTTTGTATTCATACAGTATAGAAATCTATACTATAATAAAAGGGTTGGTAATCTTATACTAAATTATAGAATCACATAGAAAGAATCTATGAAACCGTTAATCTAAGGCGTTAGGGGGGGTGAATTGACTTGTATTTTTTAGGCGTGAGACTTTGTAGTTATTTGTTATAGAAAACTATACTTTAATTAAGAAGTGGTTAGAATAGTATGTATGAAACAACAAGAATGTATAACATTAGAAAAACTCCAAGACACTTTATTAAAAATTGGAATAGACGAAGAAACCGACGAATCAAACAATGAGGATGAATTACAAGAGGTTCAATATCAAATGAGCCAACACTTTATGTCTTGTAAACATCCAGACTGTATAACATCATTTCATGCTAGAGTTGAAGTGGGTATCCAGACAACCGACGGAGTTTACTTGAAATGAATCAAGCAAAAAGAAAAGCAATAATCCGCATAATTAAGATATGCGACAAATACGACATAACACCTAATGACATTGACCGTGGTATGATAGGTGAATAGAGTAGATATGACAACAAAACAACAGATAATTAAATATATGAACGAGGCAAGATCAACTCCAAGAATGACAAATATGGTCAAATTCATTAATGAAAAATCTACTGCAACAGCAAAGGTTAACACAAAATCACATTTCCATGTAGGACATACACACTCAAGTGGTGTAAGAATTGGAAGTGGTCATTCCACAATACACCATGTTGTAACTGTGACTGATTCAAATGGAATGGTTATGATTGATGAAGAAATTACACCAAAAGATTTTGCAGTTTGGGTATATGAGAATATTATGAATAGAAAACATTGGAGATTTAGTGGTTCAACAATGACTAAAGGCGATACGTCAATGACATTTGCAGAATGGGATACACAAGAAATCGAGAATGAAAAGAACGATACCACAAATTAATAATTAATTCCATTTTATTCTTTTTTTTAAAGTCTTAACCGCATAACATGTAATGTTATCAGGGTTATTTTGACAAAGACCCGCATCATGTTAACATTATCAATGTTAATTTCTAATTGTATTCCACTAAATATGGTTTTGATGATAACATAATTGAGAGCCTGATTAGTGACTAGATACAATTTTCTTAAAATATTTCGTGTATTGTGTCTCTAGTCAGTTTAACAAGTCCTTCTCTATATGTAAGCGAATAATTACACTCGTATGTTTACCATTTATGTACAAATTCTCAAATCCTGTATCATTTCGTTATTTTCGAAAACAAAAAAATTTTAGGCATGATTGGTAACAAAATATGCTAAACAGAACATGTGACGGACTTTTTTGTACATAATCTTATATCGTTCCGTTCATACACAAATTAGGGTGATATGTTATGCCACAAAGTAGACTACCTGACATTAATACCGCATTTATCAGGTATCGTTCAGAGGCAATCAACGCATTACACAGTAAGAACTGGTCAGCCATGCACGGTGCATTGAACGGCATCAACTCACTGCTTCCTATGGAATATCAGGTGGTCATATCCAGCACGGACTACGACCAGCTAGCCAAGACGGAGATTACCTACGGTTGCAACAAGTGCAGTGAAGCCATAGACAAGTCGGACGTACAGGTTTTTGAGCTGATACCTGACAGCATGCAGACTTTGCTCAACGGCAGAATGTTTAATAAAGTATGGAATTGTATAAAATGTCACAGTACCAACATGCTAAACAATACTGCCATCTCACAGACCATACTTCAGAACCCTACATTTTTGGGAGTCGTACCTGACCCGCCTCAGAGAAAAAACGGACTCATGGACAGGATGAAGTTCAACATAGAGATTGAGAGATGGGGATGGCTTGTACTGAACGAGGAAGAATTCAAGATGGCAAAGTTCAGGGACGACAACTGGAACAAGGGTGACGAGGAACTGGGCGGCATTGACACCTCGCTGGACGACAAAGAGGGAGACAAGTAATGCCGATAACCACAACCACCAAAAAACCAGTTGACAAGCAAAGCAGTGACAGGGCAAAGCCCGTTGTCACAAAATGGAAGGGAACATCAATGGTCAGGAATCATTCCTTTCTGGCGACTGTCAGGGAAATTATTAATTTTTCGGCTGAGATAGACGTGTGCAGAATCGGGCTCATCGGTTCAATGCACTCTGGAAAGTCAACGCTGAGTCAGAGCATAGCACATGCGATACACAAGCATGCGGAATTGCCATACAAGATTAAGATTCTGTACAAGGAAGATTTGCTTAACTTTGAGAAGACATTGTTAGACTTAGAGCCTGTCAACTATATCATGATATTTGACGACGTTTCGTTCATGGGTGCAACTGCCAACAAGAAGCAGATAGAGATGGTAAAGTCAGCCGTGACGACAATCAGGCACCTCGATGGCGGTCGTGACGTTAAGGTTATCGTAATGATGAACTACCACTATTCGATGGGTCTTGACAAGTATCTTCGTTCTGCTGACTTCAAGTACGTTACGACGGTGGACTCATCAGAAAACGAGAACATGATAAACATGTTTGGTAAAAAGTACACCGACAAGATTCTTGACTTTAAGAAGTACAGACACATGGCTATCACCAAAAAATACTGGCTGATGAAGATTGCAAAGAACGGTGAGCCGTTCAAGTATGATTATAGAAAGCCGTTCATCCCCGTGATGTTCTGGAACGAAAACTCGCTACGCTTTGTGGTATCGCCCACAAGACAGTGGCAAGACCCGATATGTTCAAAATGCTCTGAAGCCACGACCTCAGGCGAACTTGAGTCTGACGTACCTATCGCACAGTTCTGTGACGAAAGCGAAGCCAAATGGGACAAGCAGACATGGCTGGCAAGTATCAAGCTTAACATGTATGTCGAGGGCATGACGGTGTACAATCCTAAAATCATATCATGTCTGAAATACATCAACAAGTGCAGGGAAAAGAAGCTGATTACGCTGGAAGCCATAGCCGCACATTACGACTTTGTACCAAAGAAGACTAGGCTTCGCAAGAAACTGTCGGGAGTGGTAAATGATGAGTAATCTTGACAGCTTTATCTCGTCTAGGTGCAAAAGCGTACTGCACTCGTTCTGCTCGGAAAAGGCATGTATATGCTGGTGTCACCTAATGGGGAACCACTGACATGAGGATTTGCTATGACTGCATGGAAGTCGCACCGTATCTGGTGCTTGACAAGGGCATGAAGGTATGCCAGTCATGTTTCCACAGAAGGTACTCCAAGAAGAAGTATGTGAACAACAACTACCAGTACAGAAAATATACAATCAAGGACGTAAAGAAACATCTGGAAAAGGATTGGGACTAGTATGTACAGTATGAGAAAATGAATACTGTTAATTCTTCCAGTCTTCTTTTAGAACTGTCCACATTGACTTGCAAAATCTTTTGATGTTGCTCATAATCATTAGGTCACACATCGTAATGCTCTCTCATGTGTTCGGATAACTCATGTACCGTCTTCTTGCAGAGTTCGCACCAGTTGTTTTCATGTCTGTTGGAAAAGTCTTTCATCCTAACTTTCCTGTAAAGAACAATTTCCAGAACCTAAACGTAAATGCGTGTTTCCATAATTCTATTTCACCTTTGATTGCTTTCAATACGTTCAATCCTTAAAGTCCTCTTTGGCTACCTTCCACATGGTAGTCCAGAACTTCTTTGTAAATATCAGTCTTACGTCACACATGGTCAGTCAGATTCCATGTCTTCTTCCTTGTCCTTGCCCATCATGGCATCAAGGAAGGAACGTCTTTTCTCGCCCTTGACCTGATAGGAACGTTCAATCTTGTTTCTTGCAATCTTGTCTATCAAGGTGCTTTGTGCGGAGCCGTTCTCTCTTATGCTCTCTGAGGATTTTGAGTCGATTGAATACTGGTATGCGATAACCAGTTCCTTGATTTGTTCCGACAGTGCGGTTGCCTTTCGTCTGGACATGAAGTTGAAAGCCTGTGCGGATAGGTTCTGAAAGTTTTCAAGTTCCAGTACGAACCTTGCAAGGTGCGGTGATGCGACGATAAGTGTCTTGTAGTATAACGACTTTGGGTCAATGACCAAAGACTTTTCAAAGGTTCCGTCTTCCAACGGAACGTGTTCGATTCGCTGGACGGACTGTACAAGTATGTCAACTAAGTCCTTGTGTTCCGGTTCGCTTTGTGGTATCATAGCCCTGATGATTCAAGTTACTATAACCTTAAAAGGATAGTGGTTTTGAAAAAACATATTGGCACGGTCAAAGAAATATCACAGGGAATATTCCAAAAAATACAGGGAAGACGACAAGGAAATATCCAAAAAATACAGGACACTTGGCGTCACCGGAAGCTTTTCGGCATTTAGAAAGTCAGAGAAAAAGAATAAAAAGTCATTGATATAACTAAGATTGAAAGTATGCCCTTGCTTTCCCCCTATCCTTTACGGGATAGGGAGATAATATTAAATAGATAACTATACGATTAAGATTACAATGGGCGTTTTACATGGCAGAGATTTACTTTCACCTAAATGGATAACTGCCATAATTTCTGATGCCTCACACAGAGTTCATTTCGTACCAATCAAACATACCATCGGTGACTACTTTATCACCGACATTGACGGTGACGTCTATGCCTTCAAGATTGACGGCAGAAGAATATTACAATACAGGGAATCAATGGTCAAGACATTTAGAATATTACAGTATGACATTTCACATCATCTTCCGTTAAGTGCTGATGGCAAGGAACTGGAAATCATACTGGAACTTAACAAGCTTCCAAAGGTTGACGGCATGCTTGCAAACATATTCAAGATACTTGGCTCAAAGGAACGTGACGACTTTGTATCTCACAAGCTGTCAGAACTGATTGACAAGATTCAGGGATATGAAAAGGTTCAGGCACAGACGGAACTCAACGAAAGATACTCAAAGGAAGCCATGAACATGATTAACTATCTAGACCACTTGGACGTCAGGGAAATTGTCACGCCTCTAAAGAAGGTGTCAGAGTTTATTCAGGAAGACCTGATTGCGACAGACCCAAAGTTCATGGGTACTATCGTATCGTCATATCAAAGAACCGATATGGAGCACAAGAAGGTTACAAACACGCCTATCGCTTCCAAGCAGGCATGGATTAAGTTTGTCGCTATCTTCATGGCTATCGGCATGGTAGGTGCGGTAGGCTACATTGTCTATGACGGTGGACATTTGGACTCAATGATGGGTGGCATGTCAGTGCCAACACTGGGTCAGTTAGATGATGCAACAATCATGGCAAAGTATCCTGACGGTGAGTCGCTCAGACTTGCAGTCGATTCAGGCGAGGTTGACTATACAAAACTGTCCTCTGTCGCACAGAGTATCGTGGACGAGCATAGAGAGTCATTCCCTATAATGTTACAGCCTGAAGAACCAGTGGTTGTCATTGAGCCTGAGGTTCCGGTACAGCCTGAACCCGTAGCCATCGAGGTCGAACCAGTTCTAATCGAACAACCTTAATACTAGAAAAGGATTTCAATGACTGTGTACCTGTACGTTCTGCTGGCAATAATTGCAGTATCATTCGCATCCAACGAAGTATATGCACAGGCACAGACAGTGGTTATCACGGGTGACGAAAACTTACAGCCGTGCTTTATGAACATGACGGCTGGTGCACAGATGTGGGAAAACTGCGGTGCATCTGATGATTACTTGGACTTTGCACTAGCACCTTTTGAATACATCACTGGCGGTTATTTCTCAATGATACTTGTTACGATATTTGTCATCATGTCCTACATCAAATATCATACCGTGTTATACCCAATGCTTATCGGTCTACTGTTCCTTCCAATAAGCTATACGTTCTTCCCAGACACTTTCTTGGTATACGCATTGGCACTGCTCGCAGTTGGTGTGGGTGGCTCATTGACATACATGCTTCTGTGGCGTGGACGAAACTGATTAATACATGAATGTATATGTTTCTACATGGGGCGTAGTTGTACTAAATGTGATAAAAAACATTATGCCAAAGACCTATGTAAAAATCATTATGAAAAAACTGATGAAGCAAAGGTGAAAAGGAATGAGAAAAAATACGGTCAAACCAAAAGAGTAAAAGAATATCAAAATAAATACCATAAAAAAAATAGAGATACTTTGTTGATAAAAATGAGAGAAAGGTATCAAAACCTCACACCTGAACAAATAGAATCAGAAAGACTTCGTGGTAAACAAAGAGCTGTCAACGGTGAATATAGTAACTATCATAATAAAAATAAAGATACCCGTAATGTTTATTCTAAACAATGGCATTTAGATAACCCGACATATCGTTCTGAATGGGTTAAAGCAAATCCGATAAAGCGTTTAAAATCTGAACAAAGATATAATAAAAAACATTCAAAGTTCTATAATAAAATACAGTTAAAATCATGGGGTGACTTTATCAAGTATCTTTTTCCAAGATGTATCAACTGTGGTATAACCAAACAACTTGAAGCCCATCACATATTACCTAGAGCAATATTTCCTGAACTCGCACTCGCACCTGACAACGGTGTAACCCTATGCAAGAAATGTCATAACGAAATCACACAGTTGTTGAAGAAGTTTTACGCCTAGAGTTTACTTTAACATTATATACTAGAAATATTTGAGAGTAAGCATAATGGTCGAAAACAACATTATGGCTCTAGTTGGTGCATTTATAGGCATCGCCATATTACTTGGGATTGGAACACAAATCCTTGGCAACTCAGTCCAAGATTGTACCAATTTGTCAGACTACGACGCAACATCCGGTGCAACACAAACCGGATGGGCTGCACAGTGTGAAGCTAACAATTCTCAAACACAAAATGCTTACGCATTATTGA
>Ga0208809_1000036_pt1 | contig 19469 bp, 17 predicted proteins | sample Colrivmet1556B02_FD_187673 | JGI IMG/M metagenome (GOLD analysis project Ga0208809, IMG submission 187673) | Estuarine microbial communities from the Columbia River estuary - metaG 1556B-02 (SPAdes) (version 2) | ecosystem: Environmental > Aquatic > Marine > Intertidal zone > Estuary | place...
CACTCGAACCTTCTCCACTGCCGCAGTGGATGTCTTCATTGTCAATCGAAGATAGTTCTCGGTGTTTGACTCGCGAGGCAATGTTCTCGCTCTATTAGCCATCCAGTTAGAAAAGCTCGGGCTGCTGATGGGAGAAAGGGCTGAAGTCTCTCCATCTCTGTAAATGTACTGATATGCAAACTGGAACATTTTCCCGTATACATAGTTTGACTTCACAGATGAGTTCGTCTTGTATTCAAAGGTAACTGGCTGAAGAGGGGGTTGTTTGGCTACTGCTACCTCAATCAATCTATCGGAATTTGTAATTCCCGCAGGGTAGGTAATATTGGTATCCAAACACTTGGTTGCATTTACCTTCTTTGGCTCATTTACACCGTCGTTGATATATAGAAGTATCTCTCCATTACCGTCTTCGATGGCGTTAGCATGAACGATAGACGTTTTATCAAACTCAAGATAAGATCCAGCTGTAACAAGCTTAGCGCCAGACTCGTTAATTCGATAGATAGTGTGTGTGGCATTGCTGTTCCACACAAAATAGTACACTTCGTTCTTTTGGTTAAACGAACAAGATCCTACAACACGATTAGTCCCAGACGGAAGCGAGTCCGCTGCGTCTAGAAGTAAAGCAGAGTTGCCCTTGATGTTTTTTAAAACACCACGATTTCCATCTTCGTCTTCAGAAATGCGAACATTTAGAGCGTCGCTCATCTCGACAGATCTTAGCAGAAGACTGTCCTCGTCCTTGTTAAGTTGGCGTGGAGTGATCTTATCTATAGCCATACGTTAGTGCTTTGGAGACAGCTTAAAGTTCTTTCTAATGGTCTTGAGGGCTTCCTCCTTGCTAAATGATTTCAGCCTAGCGTTAGCTAGTCTTCTCTCGTTATAGTATTCTTGACGAGCTCTCATCTTTTCGTTGTACGGAACGCTGCTCTTGCGCTCAACCAATCTATAATAGATGTACGAACGCAATGCATTCTCTGCATAAATATGGATAGCTGGATTTGCTGAGCGAGCCTGATCCGCGATATACTCGATAACAACATGAGTGTAGCTGTCTGAGGACGCAATCTCGATTCTGTTCTGCTCATAGTTCATTCTGAACTCTCCAGAATAATGCCCGCCACCCAAACCATAAAGAGACCCATAGGTGTTTTCAGTTAGGTAGTTTTGGAACACATAAGACTCATAACCTCTGAATGCAGATAAAAAGGTCGGAGCTTCTTTATCATTAACACGATCATAAACGCCGTCGCTGTTTGAGTCGATGGGGTTTCCGTTTACGTCGGCTTTGTACTTCTGAGACATGTTGATGTTTTTGTTCTCTCCGAACACATACACCAAGCCATCAGACCCAACAATACCAACCTTAACAATGTCAACGAAATCATCTGGAAGATCAATCGTCCCCAAGCTGCTATTGACAGGAAGCTTTAAGCTCTTCACAACTTGAAGAACGTCAAAGCCCATCTCCCGTAATCCGCGCAACGCATAGTTGTTTACCAGAGTGTTGCTTACGTCATTTGCGTAGTCATCATCTGTAACACTAAGGATGAAGTCATTTACCACATCCGATATGGGAACTAGGTTTCTAGCCATTATTCATTCATTTTTCTTTGCTGCTGCTCTGTGTTCGCGTAGTTGAACACATCAGCATCACGCAGGTTAACGCCAATCAGTTTAGCCATCTCAACAACAAGCTCTGCTTCGTAATGGTCAGGCAATTCAAAGTCAACACTGCTAGCTGAACTATAAGCCTCAACACCGCCCTGAACCGTGTATCCAAACTTTGGGGTGGCAGCAGTTCTTGCTCCCGTAGACGGGACAATGCCTTCTGGATATTTGTAGTAACGAAGCTTCACCTTCTTAATAGAGGTTGGGAAGACTTCGATGTTCTCGCCCAATACGGCGACGGGCTGTGATTCCGTAGGAACGGAAAGGCTGCTATTTAATATGTAATACAACTTCTCTTCGTCGTATACAATATCGATGTTTGTACTTGAGCTCTGACCCAAGACGAAAGCTCCATTGGTGCGAAGACCGATTATTCTAGCTAAATCGTCAGGTTTTGAGAATGCGCCATTAGCTTGAGACAATAATGCCTCCTTGCTAAAAAACGACAGATCTTCTTTGATCTGCTTCTTGCTGCCGAGATGTCGTACTCCCTCTACGTTTCTAAGTCGGGCAACCTTGTCTTTTGTGGAATCGACAAAGAGCCGATTAAAAATGTTTAGTTGTGCGACTTGTGCAAAGCGGTTGAAGGTAGTCGGGGTAATGAAACCTCGCTGGTCTTTATTCGCCAAATCTTTGAGCGTAAAGTATACCGTTTCTACACTTGCCATTATACTGGTTTATTTTCTACAAATATACCAAAAAAAGAAGGGGCTGCATTTTGCAACCCCTCTGATAACTAGTGACTTATATGTTACATCATCTTCTCGAGGCGTGCAACAAGTTCGTCGTAAACACTTGATCCTCGCTCGGTCATTACGAAGCGGGTCATCACTGACACCGGATCTTGACCGACTGGTGCAGCGACAATCAACCGACCGCTGTCAAACCAATACATACCGTCCTCTTTTTCTTTAAGGATGCTGTACTCCTTAGCCTGCTTGACCACAGACATTGTGCGGACAAACGGATCATTCATGAGCTCAACAAAACGAGCTGGGTTCGCCTTTGCTTCCATTAGGAGTTCGCGACGGATTTCGTTGTTGCGCTGGTTTACATCAATGTTCAGGTACAGACAAAGCGGTAGCAGTTCGTCAATTGACTTATCTCGAACGATGCTAATAGCGTCGAGCATAATAAACTCACGATTGAGCTCTTCTGCTGCGTTTACGTCTTTATTTACAAGAGTAAAAATAGCTCCACCGTTTACTTTATTGTCCGGGTGGATTGCTAGATAGTCCTGAAGGTTTGCTTGATGGGGAGGGACAAGTAGTAATCCTTCCTTGAATACAATCTGTGTTCGGATTGCATTAGAAGACTGCTCATCGGCGAAGATGGATGGCTCGTTTTCACAGTATCGGATCTCACGAACCTTATCGGTTTCTGAATCGTAAACGGTGATGTTTGACTGACGAAGCTTAAACCAAATGCCAGAAGACTTAACAACAGAGTAAGCCTGTTGCTGTCGACCTTGCTTTTCTTCAGTATTTCTTTTGGGAATGTAAGAGCTTTTTGCTGGGGCGCTCTTGGGGGCAGCGACCGCTACCTCGACCTCTTCAACAGCAGTTGCTGCAATGGTTCTTTTTGCCATGATGTTTAGTATTGAATGAAATTAAAAAAAAGAGGGAGGGGAACAAGTCCCCTCTCCTCAGTTTTGCTTTATGCTTACTTGATAAGCATGTGGCGGTTAGCTGCACGAGTAACCAAAGCCAACTCAGAACGGTAGTTGAACTGAGCGATGTCCTTGGTGTCGTTCGTAGCACCCATGAATGAACCAGTCATCCAGTGCTCCATTTCACGGCTGTAGCCGTTAGTAGACTTGTAGTTGATTTCCAAAGAAGGATTGCGGTCTCCAGACTGAGGATCTACCACAGTGCTCATAGGAATAGCAACACCTTTGAAATCAGAACCACCCAACAAGGTAGGATCGTTCAACAACTTCCAGTCATGCTTGTGGAAGGTATACCCACCACGAGTGAATGATTTGAAGCCAAGCTTGATAGCCATGTCAGCAGAGTTGTTGAAAGCGCCGAATTGACCGCTAACACCATTGCTAGACAAAGTACCGATACCGGTAGCAAGCATGTCGTCGATAGCCAAGTCTTGGTCGCGGTTTACGTACAAAGCGTACTCAGCGCCAGCGCCTTGCTTGTCGAATTCCTTAACGATAATGTCAAGCTCAGCTACGGTGTTAACCAAGCCGCTGTGAACCATACCGCGATCTTCGACAGCAGCGAAGTAACCCTCAGAACCACCGCCGTAAGTAGCAGCAGCAACATTGGTAGTGTTACCTACTTTCTGACCCAACAACAACATCATCTCACGCTTGTCGATAAAGCGCTGACGAGTGTCTTGCTCACCCTTAACGTACCAGCGGTAGTCGCCGTTACCCAAGTTGATCCATCCGATGTTCGTAGCTTGAGAACCAGTGACCTTGAAGATCTCCTTCACAATCATGTAAGGGTTGGTACGCTTAACTACGTTGCTCTCCATGTACTCAGAAGGCTGGTCAGTACCTTGTCCGTACAAGTTACCAACGATAGCAATAGATTGAGAATCAGCAGCCAAGTCAGAACCAGCACCATCGGTGAAGGCAGCGTCAGCCAAGTTAGCTACGGTGAAAGAAGTCGTGCCGTTAACAGCAGTAACTACACCACGCTCGTCGCCGTTCAACAACACAACGTCGTTTACGCGAACAACAGGAGCGTTACCAGCTCCGAAAGTCAACGTAACAGACTTAGCGCCAGTTACAGCAGAAGCAAGGGTGTAGGCTTGACGTGCATGCAAGCGAGCCTCTTCCCAGTAAGTGATTTCGTCAGCAGTACCAGATGCCTTAACAGCACCTACCATTTGCAAGAAACCAGTGATGCCTTGGTTACCGTAGGTCTTTACAAGAGCGTCACGGTTGTCAGGCTTGTTTACTCCGCTGATGTAATCAGACAAAGAAGTGTATTTAGCAGGATCAAGATTCTTGATCGAGCTGGGACTAAAGTCCGAAGGGGTTGATGTAAAAGCCATTTTATATATTTTTTTGACTCGTTAACAAAAATGCTATCAAATCTTGATTCGCATTATACTATCATTTCCGCCCAAGTCTCTAAGTAATCTTTCAGTTTGAGCATCCATCTCTCCTCCTTTTTGGGGCGTTGAGGTGGGCGCTTCCGCCTGAACATTTGACGCTGTGTCTACAATTCGCTTCAGACCCTCTCCGAGACCTTGCTTATAAACACTGCTGACAATTTCGTCGATGTTGTCTATAAGAGTTCGGTGGGCATTTAGCTTGTCATAGTCCCACGATCCGTCATTGCCGACGTACTGATCGAAAAACTCTTCAAGTCGTGAGTTTTTATTGATGAGTTGTTGTTTGTAGTTGTCATTAACACCATACTTCCAAGACGCGCCATTCGGGAGATCAAACTCCAGATTGTCGAAAGCCTCGGTTTCTCGTTCCATGGAACTAAACCACGCATCATCAAAAGGACTTCCTATCTCCTCTTGGGCAGAGCTTCTCTCCGCAGGGAGGATGAAGCTATCACGTAAAGAAGATATATCCTTTCGAGCCCTAGTTGCATCAATCTTTAACTGAAGCTGTGCGTCTGCAATTTCCTCCTGATCGAAACGATCCGGATCAAGCTTATACTTGTTGTTTAGCAGTCGTTGAACTTCAGTTCCGGTCAAGTCAGGATACTCTGTCTGAAGAGATAGGCGTACAGCAGATAAGTCATCCATTTCGGATGGGTTGAGTTGCTGGTATCTAAACCAATCTTCTGGAGAGCGACCCGTCTTCTCGACAAAGTCGAGGATGGGCTTGATCCTTTCGTCAACCTCAAGTTGAGGCTCTTGGGGCTCTGATCTAAGAACATTCTCTATAGTCTCAAGATTCATACCGTCTACGCCGAGCTTTTCGCTCATGTAGTTAACGATATAAGAATCAAGTTCCTCTAGGGAAAGTTGATATTCGTTATTCAAAGAACTTTCGTCGTCCTCGGCTACCGCTTCGGTGACTTCAGGTTCGGCAGCAGTTTCCTGCGCCATGTTCTCTACAGGTTCTTGTACGTTTTCTTGTACTTCCTCCTGTACGTTTTCTTGTACTTCTTCAGCCTGTGCTGGCTCTTGTACGGGCTCGCTACCAAAGTTGCTTGGGTCATCAGAAATCTGAATACCAAGTTCCCTTGCTGCTGCCTCCAAGTTGCTTGAGCTTTCGGTCATAATAGATTGAATTATAGTTCTTTACAAATTTATGGTAAAAAATGTTACACAATTTCTTGGTTATCAACATTGGAATGTGTACTTTGGCGCAAATCAAAAATCAATTCATTATGAAAAAGATCCTGTTATTAGCAGCGATTGTCTTGGGGAGTCAAGCCTTCGCACAGTCAGCTCCACTAAACGGAGTAGAATTTGTTGAAGTTAAGCAGAACGTCAAAGATTTCACGATCACAGACGATGAGCAGGCTTACACACTGCACCGTGCTCTGTTAAAGGAATGCGACAGCTACACAGTTATTGATAACGACATACTTGGTTCAGATGCCATTCACGGGGTATTCTTCTACTTCAAAGACGAGAAGGTTCTGTACATCCTGTGCAGAGGAGGAGTAGTCAAGGGATCATTGATCCAGAAATAAAGAAGGGGGCATTAGCCCCCTTTTTTGTTATCGTCCCATGCGCTCTTTTGCGTATGCTTCGTCTTCTGGAGACAGGCGTTTCTTAGTGTCTTTTCTAATTACACCTTGCTCTTGGTAGCCTTCCTTGTAGAGTTGTTCGCGAACTCTGTCATTTGCATCACTACGCTCGCGAGCGGTAGGGTTGTAGCCCGGAGCTTTGCCTTTTTGAAGCTTAGCTAACTCAGCAGCAAGCAACTCTTGGCGCTTAGCCGTGTACTCCGCACCTGTTTTACCACGACCAACAACACTAGCTTCTTCAACGCCAGCGCCCTTCTTTCCTGTAACAACAACTTGATCAAGTCCATCGTCTTTGATCTTTTTCTTCTTGGGGTCGGGATCTACTTCGCCACCACCGACATACTTACCCATAACAATGGTCTTACCACCTTTGGAATATTTTTTATTTGCTTTCATCGAGTTGCACTTTGATATTGTTCCTCAAAGGTACTAATTTCTTTGAGTAGTATTTTTTGTATGTAATCGCGGGTTTCGACCGGAAGACTATCCATCCAGTCCAAAGAATTGTATATATCTACCCCCGCCTCTTTCTGTGCGTTGAGGTGATTGGCAACATTGCCCCTACCCCAGTTGTAAGCAGCTAAGGTCTTCGCAAGGCGTACCTTATTTGACTGATTAGGCTTATTGATAAAGGAAGAGTTATAAAGGTCTTCCATGTACCATTCCTGAACCCTGCGGTTTACTTTTGGATCAAAGATGTCATCCGTTGGCTTGATCACTCCAGCCTTAATAGCATCCGACTGCACGGCAGGCATGATCTGACCCAGCCCTTTCGCCCCTGCGGGAGAAACCGCACGGGGATTAAAAGTAGACTCTTTAAACTGCTGACGCTTCAAAAGATCCTGAGACCACGATCCATTCAATGTGTTGAGCGTGTCTTTTGCGCTAGCAGTATTTGGTCTCTTGGGGGGGTCTGTGTCTATAACACCACCCCCCTCAAAAGATCTAAACTTCTTAACCTTCTCTGCGACCTTCTTAGGCTGAGAAACAAACTGCTTCCCAGACTTGTTGCCTTCCGATTTTGCTTTGTTTGTGGCCGCTCGTTCCGCTGGGCTTAAAGCTTTCCATGCTGCATCCGGTAGATAACGCTTTTTACCTTCTGACTTACTTCCGTCAGAGGTTCTCCATTTTTGTTTCGTCCATTTGGATAAGCTGTTCTCGGAGCTCTTTTCACCCTTATAACCTCCCCCTGCGCTTTTGTATTTCTGGACAGCTAGTTGGGCTTTTCGTGCTGACCACTGACCAGCATTGCCACCCTTGCTTCCGGACTTAACCGAAGCAACAATTCTCTTCCAGAGAGCGGGGTTAGATTTTTTAGCGGTACTCATAATTTAGCTTCCACATGCTTCGCAGTCTTCGGGGGAATCAATGTTACAGGTTGGTTGGTTTTGTGTCTCAAGTTCGGCAATGAAGCCAGCGAAGCTGTCGTCCATAATGGGTTAAAATATAAAGGGTTAACAAAAAAAAGGATAGCGAAGATAACAAATTTATCGACCCTGTCCGCGATACTTCTTAGCGTAGTTTTTGCTCGCCTTGTTCGAGCTCTTCTTCTTGCTGTGCTTGCCCCTCTTCTTGCTGTGAGACACGTGCACATTAGCTATTTTCATTGCCATGTTATAGTGATTTTAGCATTTCAATCATCTCGGGCTGAGGGAAGATATCGATCTTATCGCGACGCACAGAATTGTGTGTGTAAACACCGGGTTCTCCTTTGAGCGCCTTCTCGCTAACTCCCCACATAGCCTCCTCATCGTACTCCAATGGAATGTCGTAATGTTCTCTCCAATAGAGTAGCAGTTGTCTTACACTTTCAATCTGAGCATCTGAGTACCTATGGAAGTGTTTGTGTCCTTTGTATGGTTTGTCAAGAGTGCAAACCTGATCCGCAGGCACTTCTCTATTGACGTAGTTGTAGAACTTACCATCACGCTCCTCAAGCTGACCCCAAGCGCAGATCTCCACGCCAATAGAGTACTTGTCTAAGCGGACGTAGGGCAGGTCATAAGCCTTGAATACCTCTTGCTTAACGCCGAGATGGTATGCCCAATACTTACTGCTAAAGCCTTGAGAGATCACTCCATCGCCTTCTTTAGCTCCCGTGTTTGAAATGCATACGCATGTAGCAATACGACCTCTGGAATCGTTGTTCCATTGGCGGAATGTGCTTACCCCACTGGCATTACCAGCAGTGTGGTGCAGATATATTTGCTTTTTAGGAGCTGCCTCTTTAACGTACTCATTGTCAGAGAAGTCAACGTGGATTATGTCTTTTAAGAAATCCATTAATATCTCTGTACTACTTCGTTAATCTCTGTATAGTGAACATGTAGTTTCATATCAATCCCAGCCTCCCAGCGATAGCGCTCTTGCCCATCGTTGAAGTAGATGATGGTAGGGAGTGATTTAATATTGTACTTCTGCATTAAATCTGGCTTTGCCTCAATGTCCATTCGGTACACTTTAGCGCCGGATATTCTACCGAGATCCTTGTATCCGTTCTTGGTGTTGAACCCAGCGTTGAATTCTATGACTGACTTCCCTTCGGGTTGTTTATCCGCATTGAAGGATAGCAACAGAAATGAGGCAATCAAAAGGGCTCTCATCTGATTTCGTAAAGACGGGTTTCGATCTTGTTGAGTTGAGTCTTGATGTCCTCAATGTTCTTGGCGTTATTCATGATAGTCTCACGCACCAAGTTGTCTTTGAGTTCAAACTCCACACGGGATACCGCAGGTTCTGGTAACTGTTTAGCAATATCGATTTCAGCCTGTAGGTTGTAATACATCCCAATAGCAATCGAAAGACCAACCCCCATAGTAATTAAAGTCTTGATGCTCATTCCAAGCATTGTGTCCTCTCCTACTTCGGTAAACTTACCGTCTCCTTCGTACTTCTTCATTTTTACTCTTTCTTTTTACGCAGCTCGTACCATCTGTTTAGCGTGTAACCGATTGACACTACTAACAATAATATCTTGAGGGTCGTTTCTATTGTCGACATACTTATACCTAGTGTGGCGGTATTCAATAGGAATACTTTAGCGTCTTGTTCGCTCATTACCATTTTACTTTATCAGCCCAGTAAGCTGCCGACATTCTACCCTTCGCTATATTCTTTGAGTGACGCGCCTTAAATGAGGCTCTTTTGCTCCTCATTCTGTCGGACTCTCCTGCTTTGGGTTTGCCAGCAGTTTCTGCTCCTTGTTCTCCGAATCTAATCGTCTTAACCTTGTCTCCGACTTTGGCTACTACTATGTGAGACTTCTTAGGATGACCGGGTGTTCTCTTGGGCTTGTTGTACCCAGAGACTCCTGCATTAACTAATCGATAATCCTTGTTCGTCTTCATGAGACAAAGATAAAAAAAAGAGGGCTACATTTCTGTAACCCTCTCACCCTTAACGAATTACGCTTAGTGCTTATTCTTCTACAGTTTCAGCCTCTTGAACCTCTTCGGTATACTCGCCGCTGTCGAGGTTAATAGAGATAGATCCGTAAGCTGTCTCCAACTTCTGCTGTTCCGCTTTGAGGGCTTCTTCAGCCTGCTGGATTTGAGATACCAAAAACGTCTTCTGGTATTCGAGATCTCCCAACTGTCCCTTTGCGCGAGACACGTTAGAAACTGCTTGGCGAACTGTGTCCAGTTCTTCCTGTGTGATTTTCTTAGCTTCTGCCATGATATTGTTATTTATTGAATTCAACGTATCAAATATAATACAAATGCCTGCAAACCTGACAAAAAATGCTTACGCGTCTACTGCGTCTGCAAAAATGTCAAGGGTCTTCAGGTAGGCGTAGGCTTGAGCGAGCACGTTGTCAGTAGCATCCCAATCGGGAGTGAAGGAATACTCTGCACGAGCTGCTGCTTCGCTGTGGTTATCACGAGCGTCTTGGTCTACATAGGTAAGCAGTGTAAAGAACACCTGACGGTCTGTAGCCCATACTTCCTCCGTAATGGGAGGGACAGGATCGCCGTTCTCGTCAGGAGCTTGCTGCACCATATTGTAGGTGATGTACTCGCTAACGTGGTAGCGGAGTTCTGATACACGGTGATAAGCATTAGCGAAGGTTGCGCCGTACTTTTCAAAAGACTTAGTTAGAGCCATTTTTTAGTTGTTTTAGAGTTACAAATTTAACGATTATTTTCTAATGCTTCTACACGAGCAGTAAGTGCATCAATGATGGTCTGTTGCTCTTTAATAGCTTCAGACAATACTGCTATCAAACTTTGATATCCAATAGCGTAGTAACCTTCGGAGTCAGCAGAAACAACCTCTGGGATGACCTGCTTAACTTCTTGGGCGATAAAACCAAGGGATGTCCTCTCTTGGTTCTTGTAGTTGTAGCTAACACCACGAAGCGCTTTTACTTTATCTAGAGAGCCAGTTAAGTTCTGTACGTTGCTCTTGTTACGAGCGTCAGAACCCATTTGGATTTCGTAGTCACTAAATGCATCTCCGCCATCGTACTTAATGAGCCAGCGGTCTGTGTCAGTTAGGAACAAACCACGTCGAGACTCAACAGCCATCAATGAGATCCAGTTACCTACTGAGTATCCAGACCAGCCATTACGACCAGTTCCGTAGGTGGCTATGTTACCATATGTAACGCCTTCACCATTTGGTGAACGCAATCCATAGCCATACGTTTGGAAGTAGATACCATTGCCACCGTGGATTCTTGTCCAAGCGTGGACATTCATATCGCTAGCACTAAACGTAACTGAAGAGCTACCGGCTTTGTCTGCTTTAGCGCTTGGCGTAAAGTTCTCTTCCGTCCAGTATTGATAAACACCATTAAATTCTCCACCCTCAAGTCTGGAGTATCTTGGGACATCCCAGAATGGCATTATATGAACCGTGTTGTAGTAAGTAGACCCGTTGCCGTGGTTTCCAATAAAGTGGTTAGCCCAACCCGTGTATCCGGCAAACGAACCACTCGTCTGTTGGAATGAGAACGAATTACTTCCATATCCACGAATAGACACCTCCGCCGCACTTCCTGTAATGGAAGAGTGGTCGTGTGAGGGAAGAGAAGTAAGGTATGTGCCCGTTGCCTGTTTTCCAGCTAGCAGTGTGTCTACTTCTGACTCGGTATAGTAACGATCATCGTGCGTGTGAGCAGAGGGGGAGAAAGTGGATGGTTTACCGCTTACGTTACCCCATGCAACAGCGCCAGCAGAATCAGCATATCCAGCAGAAATCTTTTGCCAAGCTCCAAGGACTCTGTTCTCTTCAAAACGAACAGATAGATATGGAGTAGTTGAATTTCTAGGGATAGTCATTTGCATCCCGTACAAGTTGTAGTCATAGTCATTGCCAAGACCAACAGTGAGGGCGTAATATTGACCGCTTCCAACGCTGCCCCAGCCGGGACTGTTCCCTGCTCCCTGTACGTATCTCCAACCAAAGCCAGTGCTCAATGCAGTGCCTGCGGCATCAAATGATGTTCTGGTTGCGTGATTGTTTCCGAAATTATTCCACCATCTAGAAGCATCTGTAACAGATCCAATTCCATGAGTGTGTGAAGACGCAGCTTTACCAGAAAGCAAAGTATCTACTTCGGACTCAGTATAGTAAAGATCACCATGCGTATGAGATGCGGCTGCATAAGATCCCGAATCTTGCTTTCCATCGAGCAGCGTATCAACTTCGGACTCAGTGTAGTAACGATCGTCGTGAGTATGAGATGCTGCCGCTTTACTGTCTGGGTCGAAGTTTCCACTATCCCATATAACCCTCCAATCTGTCCAAGAATCTGATGGATTAGCATTATTATCGGCATTTCTTACTCTTAGGTAATTTCCTCCGTTTGCACTTCCGTGACCGCAGTAAATCTGAAAGTCGCCACCGGCATCATTTCCGCCGCGTGCTCCAACATGAAGTACAGCGCCGTAGTCAGGGAATCCATCTGCTCCTCTTACAAAAGATGTTTGAATACCAGTAGTGTAGTCTCCCGCCCTAGTGTCTGCATTCCAGACATAATTGCCTTGAGTTAGTATGTAGTTGTGTGTATGAGAAGATGGGGTAAATGAAGATGGAACACTAGTAATGTTCCCCCACGCTACAGCACCAGCGCTAGAGGCATAGTTTACTGACTGTGAACTAATATTTCCAGAATGCATAAGAGTGACCCAAGCCTTATTTGAGCCACTTTGCATTCTCCTAATTCTGAAGTCATCAGACCAGAAAGAACCAGCAAGTTGGAAATGATAACCATCTGAACCAGACCAAGAGTTTCCTCTAACGGTTACCCAGTTCCACCAATCTGTAGTTGGCATACCAGCAACTCTTGTTCCAAAATAGAAGCCTGAAGCATTGCTAGAGTCTGAAGTGTTTGCGTTTCCGTCAGTTCTACTTACTGATCTTCCATTTGCTCCATCTCCATATACAATTCTAGAAGAGTCAATACCGTCTACTGTTTCTGCATCAGCAGCCTTTCCTGTTGTGCTTAGCTTTCCAGCTAGCAGTGTGTTTACTTCCGTCTCCGTGTAGTACCTATCGTCATGTGTATGTGATGCAGCGGCATATGACCCAGCAGCCTGATAGTTAGCACTAACCCATGGCTGAGTTGCAATAGCATTTCCAGCCAGCCATCCAGCATTAGAAGAGGTAGATATTACGCCCTGATCATTTACATTATAAGCCCTTGAGTATTCTGCCCAGCTATCAATGCTGTTTTCAAGCACAGGCGTTACTTGAGAAAAAGATCCCCAACCGTCAATATCGTTAGGATACTCTTGGCGAATCTTTAACGTCCAAGAAGCATTTTCACAGTACACCTGAACCTTTACACCTCCATAGGTTTGATTTGAAGTATTGTAAAGGAGTCTAATGTGCTTAATAGTAGAAGTTCCGTGACGACCGCTGTTTACGATGTGAACGCCACCATTGCCATATGACCATGTGATTTTTGCCTCTACATAATTGTGTCTTGAGGAGTCTGTATCATAAAGATGGAAAGTTGCTAGCGCTCTACCGCTGCCGTATGTTGCGATAGTATACCATCCGTCAGCCGCAATAGTTCCGTTGTATCTGGAATTGATGTTAATTACAGAAGAAGAAGATGCATAAGAGCCTGAAGCCTGTTTGTTATCCAGAGCAGTTTGTAAGCCCGTTACATCTGAAATAGCATGAGAGTGGGACGATGCAGCATAAGACCCAGAATCTTGCTTTCCATCGAGCAGTGTGTCAACCTCGGACTCGGTGTAGTATCTGTCGTCGTGGTTGTGAGCGGATGGAGTAAACGAAGATGGAACACTAGTAATGTTCCCCCAAGCTACTGCATTAGCAGTACCCGCCGTAGTTGCATAGTTTACTGATTGCGAACCTATATTTCCAGTATCAATCTGTCTATGTGCTGTTCTTGAGGCAGTAACATTAGTACGTGCGGCGGTATCAAAAATAACTCTCCATCCAGTTCTCCAAGCTCCGCTTGTGGTATGACCAGCTTGAAAATCTGTTACAAATACATTGGGATAAGACCAACTCCAATCAGAGTTACCAATCCAAATTACATCTCTTGTTCCGTCATTACCAAAATATACTGGAACATTACTACCCTTGCCAGAGTCGTTTAAGAGATACGCAAACACATTATACCAGTCGTGACTATAGTAGTTATATCCACCACATCTAATAGTAAAGGATTGACCGGTACTGTATTCATATACTTGTACAGTCATGCTCATCATGGTATTAATACCATATGCCGCAACTGGTAATTCAATCTTAATAGCTCCTCCAGTTCCACTTGGGTTTCCAACAGATGAAGCTCCTCCGGGGATTACAAATCTTGTATTAGCATCATGAACACCAGAATCAGCTCTTACCGATCCAGTTGCCTCAATGTTGCCACCAGTATAGATTGACTTATTGTTATATGCTCTGATCCAAGTAGAGTCAGACATATTCCATCCGCCACCATATGATTCAAAGTAGAGACCCTTAGTTCCTGAGACTCTTACCCAACCTCCGTTTGCATAAATATCCCCCTTAACATGTAGTTTGTAAGAAGGATCAGCAGCGCTGAAGTCACCAATACCAAGCTTATTTCCCTGAATAGCTAGACCATCCGTTGGTCTTGCAATATCAGCCGGTTCTCCATCGTATCCAGTTGCAAGGAAAATCATACCGGATGCATTCTTTGCCCAGATTCTTAATTCAGCATCTGCATCATCATGCTGCCTAATACCTGTTCTCCAAGTAGAGGCACTACCAAATACAATAGAGCCTTCATATGAACTAGCATGCATATTTAACTGACCAGTTAAAGTCCCGCCGCTTGTGCGAAGGAAAGCAGTAGAATCTAGACCATCCAACAAGTTAGAGTCAGTAGCAACGTCTGTAGTTTTCAGGAATGACCCCGTCTGTGCTCCTTGAGCATCTACAGCAATGAGTGCTCCGGATTCGTCATCGATCTTAAACTTATTCTCGTAGACGTTCGAAGCGTTCTTGCTTTGAAATATACCCTTGTGAATACGAAATGCCATATGTTAGATAGTTAACCAAGTTTTTATTAAGTGACTCTTTCCGTCCCCTGATTCAAGGGCTTTACCAATTACGCAGTCCATAAGATTTCTCTCTCTTACTTCCTGTCTTGTGAGCGCCATAGCGTGCCCTGTTTCTGTTGAGGTTACTAGGTAGTCTCCCTCTTCAACTTGACCCGTACAAAGTACTGGTTCAGCTCCGTGTACAAGCGGAGAAGGGTTGCCATATACTGCTATGCCGATCTTCATATAGTCCGCAAAGCTAGTTGATGGAATGGCTTGTCCATCCTTCCACACCAGCACCGTACCCGTAGCGTAAAGACCTGTCTTTTTGTTAGCAAGGTTTGCTTCGTGGATACCTGCTGAGTCAAGAGTCTCACAGTAGACTATTCTCCATCTTCCAGTGTCTCTACCAAGATCGTAGGTAGTATTTGCTGCTGGGGAGATGTGTTGAGCAGTTACATCTACCCCAAAAGTAGAAGTAAGATATCCTTGAGTAGAGTGATTACCCCAGCCATAAGCAGTCTGCCAGTTACTAATTCTTGTAGAGTCTACGTAGTGGGTTGTCTGGTCAGACGTATATACTCTTCCTTTTGTGTAAAGGTGACCCGTGTCCGGAGTAAGCTGCATTAACGCATCATCAGAAGCGTTTTCCCATAAGAATCCAATTTGACTTGTAGAGTTTGCAACACGGAATCTAATAGCGTGAGATGTTCTTCCATCAATACCGGATGCGGCAGTTCCTCCAGCAGACGAACGAGAAGTCCCAGCTTCGCCCATATAGATAACCCAGTTGGTATCGGTGCTGCTCCACATATAAAGACCCCGACCAGTTCCTCCATTTTGAGAATTCTGAACTTCAATTTTTGCTCCGCCCGTATTCGTAAGAAATCCACTAGAAGCAAAGTCAGAAGCATGGTTTCCATCAAGCAAATCAGCGTCAAGACCAGATGTTGATCCATCTACCGTCTTAATCTTAGCAAGCAGGTCGGCTGCGCCAAGCTCGTCACCAACAGAGTAGTCTGTTCCGTTTACAGTCAGTACTACACCACTAAGCGACAGGAAGTTGTTAGCAAGATCAAGGTTGGTGTATGCGTTTGACTTCTCTGTAGCAGTGAGGTTCTGTGCGTTGGTATCAATGCGAAGTCTGTTACCAAGAGCTGTAGATACCGTAGTGCTGAAGGCAGCATCATCTCCAAGAGCGGCAGCAAGTTCGTTGAGGGTGTCAAGAGCTTGAGGAGCTTGATCAACAATAGCTGCAACAGCGTTGTTTACGTATGTTTGAGTAGCATATGCACCGCCGTCTGAATCTATTAAACTACCCCAAATGCGAACCTGTCTTCCAGTTCCGGCAGTTGTTTGTGTACCAACAATGTTAAGACCGCTTGCAAATACTCCAGAGCCAATCTTACCGTCGTTAGAGTCTGTTTGGTTGGTGTGGTAAAACTTAATCCAGCCAGCGCTTGCAGAGGTTAAGCTTCCGCTAAATGAATCGTCAGCATCAGATCTCAAGAACGATGATGCTTGGATTCCATCTACAGTGTCTGCATCCAAGCCAGATCCAGAGCCATCGTTACCGCTATCCCAAACCTGATCGTTGTTTGTGGTTTGTAGAGTAATACCAGACAGGTCTCCCGTCAGACGAATATCCCATCCGCTGGTGATGTCCATGCTTCCTGAGTAGAAACTTGGGTGAGCTATAACATCTACAGTAACGTGACCATAAGACCATGAGCTGGTTGTTCCTCCAATAACAACATAGTCCTTGTTGGCAGTGCTATCGTATCCAAGCTTAATGTCTTTATCAGACTTACCAATTTTGGTTACGTTAAAATTGTACCATCCACTCGTCCAGTCGTGACCAGAAACGTAGTATACGCAGTGTCTGTTGCCGTTGTATTCGTAAGCAGTAATACGAAGGACAAGCATAGACCAGTTTCCGGTATGCGATCCGGGAAGCGTGATTCTAATAGCTCCAGTAGTGTTTCCAGACGCAGACCAGTGGGCTACAGAGAGACCTGATCTGTTGTTTACAAATACAGGGTCTGTAGTTCTTAGGATGCCAGATATTCTAGTGCTACCGTTTACGTCAAGAGTGTAAGATGGATTGGTTATACCAATACCAAAGTTGCCTCCGTTGGTCATTCTCATGCGCTCTGTGAACGTGCCAGAGAAGTCTCTACCGAAAATGAGGTCAGCGTTGTTTGAGGCAATAATCGGGTTGATACCGCCATCGTTACCGATATATAAAGCTGCGGTATTATCCGCTTGTCTACTTACGGATATTCCATTGGAATGGGTTGAAGCATATACAGTAAACCTAGACCAAGCATTAGTACTACCAACGGAAATATCTCCACCTGACCCTATACGCATTCTAGTGGTATAGTTGGTATTTAGATCCAAAGACACGCCGCCTTTAGTCCCAATGTCTGCTACGCCTGTCTGGCTTGCCGCAACGCCTAGATAAAGAGTGTCGCTTTCAAATGTTTGATATACCTGCTTATCTTCAGCCGACTTGTTGAGTCTTAAAACAGCACCATTACCACTAGCTGTATCTGATGTGATATAAAGACCTGTCGAGCCTGTAGCATCAGAAAGCAACAGCTGTCCAGTCATCGTATCGCCAGTAACAGCTACAAAGTCTGTTGAGGCGCTGGAGGCTGCTGTGCCTAAAGATCCAGCTAAGCTGTCTAGGTTATCTTGTACTGCATCTGCACTACCAAGAGAATCATAAAGACCAGCGTGATTGCCCCAACCGTAAGCTGTGTTCCAGTTAGAATCGTTGTATCCAGAGGCAGACAATGTACCAGTAACTGTTAAACCACTAGCAAAAGTTGCGTTCTGATTTGCGTGTAATGTTAAAACTATATTCTCGTCTGTTGTGCCATTTGCTTTAGAGGTGTAAAACCTCATTTCTTGGTTATAAGCACCAACATTAGCGGTTCTAATACTTCCGAGCCAATCACCGTCATTTGAAGTTATGCCTCTCAACAATACAGACTCTCCACTCGTCGCGTTTGTCCCCTGAACATATAGAGCGTCTGTAAGTTTATTTGCAGAACCCGCAGACAACGGAAGCTTAGTAGCAAGACTGTTGGTTACAGTAGTGCTAAAGTTAGCATCGTCTCCCAGTGCAGCAGCGAGTTCATTAAGCGTGTCTAATGCCGCAGGAGCAGAGTCTACAAGGTTAGATATAGCTGTAGTCACATACGCCTCTGTAGCATAACCATAAGAAGCGTGATTGCCCCAACCGTAAGCTGTATCCCAATTTGATATGTTTGTTGAAGAGAAATTGCTTGAATTCCAAAGCAAATAGTTATCTCCAATATACGTGTTTTGTTTATTTACATTGGTGTATGTAGTGTCTGAAACCTCTGGCGCGGGGTAAAAAACTGTAATACCCGCTCCAGCCGATGGGTCTGTCTCTTGGTAAGAATGACCAAAAGTATCTGCCGTAATTTTTAAAGACTTATAATAAGAGACATCTACATATATATCCGTATAATATACTTTTTGTCCACTATGTAGCCACCCTGCATCTGTATGAGTGCCTAAAAACAGATTGTATTTGGCAGTATCTGAATTTAATCCCCTAAAATCTTTAAGCTTTAGATTTAATGTTTGATCTTCTGTAGCATTGTAATAACCAAACAACGAATACCTCACGTAAGCCGCATTGTAGCTTTCTTCTAAAAGCTCAAACTCAATATTTTGCCACGTATCATCCCAGTGTTTTGGACAGTAATAAACTCTTGCAATTCTATATCTTTTCGCTTGAGCAGCACCTGCGTTTATCCCAGACCATTTTTTTCTATCTGTTGCGTCTTGATATTTCACATCAGCTAGAGCTTCTGTAATATATCCAGCACCGTTTGTCAACTGATTATTATTCGTAGGAATAGTTGCACTTGAATACGCAAGAGTTCCCAATGAGCCTGCAAGACTGTCTAGGTTATCTTGTACTGCATCAGCGTCGCCAAGAGCATCATAGAGACCGGCATGGTTGCCCCATCCGTAAGCAGTATCCCAGTTGGAATTGTTGTAGCCAGTAGAGCTAACGTATGTACCCGTGTCTACAGATCCATCAGACTTCAAGAAACCTGTTGTACCGCTTGTTTTAAAGCCTGTAGCGTATATGTATCCGGCTTGGTCAAACTTACCAAGCTCGTTAGTAGACTGTTTAAAGCTGATTACAGCGTCTTCATCGCCTTGACCGTGCTGTACGTCAGAACGTAGAGTTAAAGCTGTAGAATCGTTTATTAATGCGTCTCCACCAATGCTTCCTGATACATCAAGCTTGTAAGATGGATTATTAGTCCCAATACCTACGTTACCAGAATCATCAATACGCATCTTCTCAGTTGCGTTCGTAGTATAATCACCAGCATTATTTGTGTAAAAGGCAAGACCTTTTCTGGAGTATGCCCCTTCTGAAGTCGTTACTATACCAGCTTTTTTCTGAGCATCACGATTAAACCATAATGCGCCATTTACACTATTTCCTAAATAATTAACAATTATCTCTGGGGCTGTAGTTGAGTAAATTTCTAGTTTAGCATTTGGACTAGTAGTACCAATGCCTACGTTGCCAGTAGAAGCTTGAATACGTAAAGCCTCTGTTTGT
>Ga0208809_1000141_pt1 | contig 12782 bp, 6 predicted proteins | sample Colrivmet1556B02_FD_187673 | JGI IMG/M metagenome (GOLD analysis project Ga0208809, IMG submission 187673) | Estuarine microbial communities from the Columbia River estuary - metaG 1556B-02 (SPAdes) (version 2) | ecosystem: Environmental > Aquatic > Marine > Intertidal zone > Estuary | place...
CGCAGAGGCCATTACATCCTTCATGGGGAGGTGGGAATGCTGCAAGCCATCCGAATGCTTCAATACGGCTTTGAAGACCCTATTTGGCTTCGAATGGGTGGCTACCTGACCCCTGCGCAAATCGCCGAAAGGTGGTCGGAACTTTTCGGATACCCCTTGGACAGTGCCACCAAGGCGCTTGAACAGGATCTCGGCTTTGAACATCTAGTTCCCAACTCCTACTGGGTGTATTGGTCGTACGATCCCCCTGCATTGGTCGAGCGATTGCAGCACGAATACCGCGTTTTTTGGACAGAAGAGCGGCTGTGGCAAGCTGCTCAGCTCAACCTGAGCCCAGAAGAAGTTGTCGTCTTAGCGAGCATCGTTCAGGCCGAGACCAAACAGCCCGACGAACTCGGGCGTGTGGCGGGTTTGTACTTAACCCGCCTTAAGATGGGCAAACGCTTGGAAGCCGATCCCACCGCCGTATACGCTTATAAGCAGCGCTATCCCCATTCGGGCATCATACGTCGTGTCACCGGGAAAATCACGAGTATAGACCATCCCTATAACACCTACCGACGTTCGGGCTTGCCCCCGGGAGCCTTGGCCACAGTGGAGCCAGACGTGCTGGATGCGGTCTTAGATGCCGCACCCAGTGGAGAAGTGTATATGTGCGCAGATCCCAAAAGACCGGGCTACCATGTCTTCGCGAGGAGTTACGCTGAACACCTACGGAACTCGGCGCGCTACCACGAGAGTCTTAATCGACGTGGGATTCGACGCTAACGTTTTTAAAGAAGAGCGTTCCGTCTACGGCATCGACTAGGATGACGGCGTCCCGTTGAATTTCCCCAGAGAGGAGTTGCTTCGAGAGTTCGTTAAGGACCCGGCGCTGAATGGTTCGCTTCAAGGGACGCGCCCCAAACGCGGGATCAAAGCCTTCGCGGGCCAGGGCCTGCAGAGCTTCCGGACTGAAATCAATCGTCACTTCCTGCTCCAGAAGTTGCCGCTTGACGCCTTCCAATTGCAGGTGGACGATGCCTTCGATGTGCCGGCTTTCGAGCGGGTGGAAGCCCAATATTTCATCAATTCGGTTCAAGAATTCAGGTCGCACACTGCGTTTTAAAAGCTCCATCACATCTTCCATTCCTTGGCCGTCCATTAAGAGGTCCGAACCCAAGTTGGACGTCATGATGACGATGCTATGTTGAAAGTGGGCTGTTCGGCCCTTGTTGTCGGTCAAACGGCCATCATCGAGCACTTGGAGGAGAATATTGAAGACCTCGGGATGGGCTTTTTCAATTTCATCCAGTAAAATGACGGCATACGGACGACGACGCACGGCTTCCGTCAGCTGACCGCCCTCATCGTAGCCGACATATCCTGGAGGAGCGCCAATGAGCCGGGAAACCGCATGGCGCTCTTGGTATTCACTCATGTCGATGCGTACCATGGCATTCTCGTCGTCAAAGAGAAAATCGGCCAGGGTGCGGGCGAGTTCCGTTTTTCCGACGCCCGTAGGGCCGAGGAAGAGGAAGGATCCAATCGGCCGCTTGGGGTCGCTAAGGCCTGCGCGCGAGCGACGCAAAGCGTCTGCCACGGCTGCGATGGCTTCGTCCTGTCCCACGACACGTTGATGCAATTCCTCCTCGAGGCGCAGCAACTTGGAGCGCTCACTTTGAAGCATTTTTTGAACTGGGATTCCTGTCCAACGGGATACCACTTCTGCAATATCTTCTGCGGTCACCTCTTCTTGCACCATGGATTGGCTATTGCGGAGGGTTTGGAGTTCTTCTCCGGCCATAGCCAACTCTCTTTCGAGCTCGGAAATTTTCCCGTATCGGATCTCGGCGACCTGGGCGTAATCGCCGGCGCGTTCGGCCTGCTCCGCGGCAAAGCGGAGTTGCTCAATGCCCTCTTTGGCCTTCTGGAGGCGGTCTACCGCTTCCTTTTCGGCATTCCATTGGGCACCCAGTTGGGCGCGTTGCTCAGTCAATTCGCTCAGTTGATGCTTGATAGAGGTCAGGCGTTGCTTGTCCTCTTCGCGCTTGATGGCCTCCTGTTCAATCTCCAGTTGGGCTATTTTCCGGTCCAAATCATCCAATTCCTCTGGCTTAGAGTTGATTTCTAAGCGCAATTTCGAGGCGGCCTCATCCATGAGGTCAATGGCCTTATCGGGGAGAAAGCGATCGGTGATGTACCGTTGACTCAGCAGGACGGATTGGACCACGGCCTCGTCCTTGATCCGAACCTTATGGTGGCTCTCATACTTCTCCTTGATGCCGCGTAGAATGCTGATAGATGCCTCGGTATCGGGCTCTTCCACCAAGACTTTCTGGAAGCGACGTTCCAGGGCTTTGTCTTTCTCAAAGTACTTCTGGAATTCAGAGAGGGTAGTGGCGCCCACGCATCGGAGCTCGCCACGTGCTAAGGCGGGCTTGAGAATGTTGGCTGCATCCATCGCGCCTTCACCTCCGCCGGCTCCCACGAGGGTGTGGATTTCGTCGATGAAGAGAATGATGTCTCCCTCGGCGCGTGTGACCTCTTGAATCACGGCCTTTAGGCGTTCTTCAAATTCTCCTTTGTACTTGGCCCCGGCAATGAGGGCTCCCATGTCTAGGGAAAAGATGCGTTTGTCTTTTAGGTTTTCCGGAATGTCCCCGCGAATGATGCGGTGGGCGAGGCCCTCGGCGATGGCGGTTTTTCCCACCCCTGGCTCGCCAACCAAAACAGGGTTGTTCTTGGTGCGGCGGCTGAGAATTTGGAGGATGCGCCGAATTTCTTCTTCTCGTCCAATCACCGGATCGAGCTTTCCTGTTTCGGCCCGGGCATTGAGGTCAATGGCGTATTTGCTCAGCGATTGGTAGCGGTTTTCAGCCGAGGCCGTCTGAGCTTTTTGTCCTTGTCGGAACTGATTCATGGCCTGACGGAAGGCGTCCTCTTTAAATCCTTGATCCTTCATGGCTTGAGCACAGGCATCTTTTCCGGAGCCCAGCCCCAAGAGTAGGTATTCCAAGGTTAAGTAATCGTCCCCATCTTTTTTGGCGAGGGCCCATCCCCGTTGAATGGCTTCTTGTGCGGCCCGACCCATGTAGGATTGGCCCCCATCGACCTTGGCAATCCGTTGAAGCTCCGCTTCGGCGATTGACTGGAGTCGACCGCTTTGCATGCCGAGTAACTTGAAGAGTTGATCGACCAGGATGGTGTCCGTGCGCAGCACACCGAGGAGGAGGTGCCAAGTCTCGATGGCTTGATGACCATACTCGGCGCCCATTTGCTGGGCGGCGAGTAGGGCCTCTTGGGTTTTGATCGTCAGATTTTCCATACAGTAGTGTAAACTATGCGTAGGGGGCTTCAAAACTGGTGCCGGGGAGCGATCTAGGCCTATTTTCAGTCAAAATGACTGATGGGATGTGGGCTCCATGCCATTTTGTCCACCGTGGCTGTGGAAGCAAAAAAAAGCGCCGCGGCTGGGAGGCCGCGGCGCTGGGAGCAGGAGATTCTGCGTTTAGTGCTGTACGATGAACTTGCGGGTCAGGCTCTGACCGTTGACCGATACTTCCATCATGTAAAGGCCGGCAGCCCAGCTGCTCGCGTCGAGGTCAACGCGGTTGTAGCCCTCCTCGCCTTGGACGCTCGCGTCGCTCAAGATTTGGCCCAAGCTATTCGTAATCGTGTATTGCACGGTAACGGGCTTGTCCGAGTTAAACATAAAGGCACCTTGGCCATTCAATGGGTTCGGGGAGACGTGTCCAAGGAAGAATCCAGGAATCTCCACTTCCGGCACACCGATTCCGACAATGTCTGCCGGGGTTCCAAATGGAGCCTCTTCCAGGCAGAAGTCGTCAATCGCCCAGCCTTGGTTGTCGATAGTGTAATCTGAGCCAAAGCGGAATCGGAAGACCAATTTACCCGGATTTTCAACGGTGAACTTGATGGTCGAATTGGTGTAGCCATTGGTGTTTCCACTCCATCCTGGTCGGACGATGTCCAAACTGGTCACGTGAACGGTGTTATACCAAAGGCCGTTCGTCAGGGTATTACCTAGCGTATACCAAGTGATACCGCCGTCATACGACCAATCAACGCTACCGCCATCGTGGTAGAGCTCGGAGATCATATTGTGGTTGAAGCTCATGGTGTACACCTTGCTCGTATCCAGGACAAAGAATGGGGTGTGCAAGGCGGATTGGCCTGTATGGCGGTAGTTGCTATCCAAACGCGTCATCCATGCCTTGCTACCACTTGCGGCAGTGTTTAGACCCGTCTGGTTCGGGGTGCCAAACTCCCAATCGTGGGCGAGCAATTTATTGGTGGTATGCAAGGGCAACCAAGCAGGAACCGCGGCATCTTCAAAGTCATTGCAATAGTTGTTGGCGATGTCAATGGTCACCTCGTCCAAAGTGGTTACCGGCAAGCAGAAGACGTCGTCTGAAGTTAAATTGTCTTGCTTGTTGTTGGGGCGGGCCGTTTCCACACATATGTTGTAAGTGCCTGCGCCCTGGTTTACCCATACTTGGTTGAAGTCATACCACTGACGTTGCCCGCGGAGCAAAGGAGAAACGTTTCCATTCTTCTTGTTGACAAAGACCACGGTTTCATAGTTGCTCCAAGGTCCTCCATTCACTTGGAAGCGAACGAGGCAAGAATCCAATTTCTTCGCACCCGTATTTTCAATGCGCACGCGGATGTGGGACGTATCTCCAGGAATAACGATGTACTCACGGGTATCCACTTCGATGGGGGAAGCCGAGTTTTGCGGTGGTACGTAGACCTCGAAGTCATCAATCGCCCAGCCTTTTGCCGAAGATCCCGCTGCCGAAGCCATGCGGAAGCGCAGGTTGATGGGGTTCGGAGAGAAGTTCCAAACGTTCAGCGGAATAGAGGAGGTGATCCACTGTCCGCCCGTGCTTCCTGCCCAACCGGGAGAGTTCAAGGACTGGACAGAAGGACTTCCATAGCCTGAACCGTACCAGTTGTAGCCCACCGAGACGGCAGCATTACCCAGGGTATTCCAGTTGCCATTCAAGAAGTACTCGACGACTCCTCCGTCGGTCGGAGTGAAGTCGAACTTGTGCTTAAAGCGGAGCTCGGCAGAGACCACGGTATCAAAGTTGGTCAGCGTGGGAATGCGAAGGATTTCAGTCTTTCCAGGCTGATAATTGTCGGTCAAGCCTGTCACCCAACACTTGGTTCCTGAGGCTGCGCCGTTCCAACCACTTCCTTTTGCGGGGGTACCAAACTCCCACATTTGTAGGGTTCCAGGTCCACCTTGGGCAAAGAAACCGGTTTCGTCGCCGATACAGTTGTCGAAGCTAACCGGACCAAAGGAAATGGGGTAAGACGTTGCTCCCGAGGATGTTTTGGAGGCAGTGTCGTTGATGGCCATGCCATCGCCCGACAGGGTTGTCCAGGCCTTGACTTCAAAATCACCAACATAGTAGGTGGGAGGTGTGGATATCGTGATGGTGCCTTCCGCGCCAGGGGCGAGGGTTCCTGCATAAGTCGTCGTGTACGTGCCCGTGTTACTTGGGGTACAGAGGTCGTTGATTTGGTAGGTCACAGGAATGCCCGTTTTGGAGGCCGTTCCATAGTTGCGCACCTTCAGGATGACATTCTGCGGGTTGGCGAGGTTGACTGAATTCAACGGACTAGTCACGATGGATACACCCACGTCGTTGGCGGGCTGGTTGTAAATCATCAAGTCGTCGATGGCGATATCGGCCAAATCACCAGAGCCGGTTTTCCGGGCTAGAATACGAATCTTCACGACGTCCCCTGCGTAAGCGGAGAGGTCGACCATTTTGAATTTCCAATCGTCTACTTCGCCTGATTGCTGAGCGCCCGAGATCGGAGCGCCAGTGACTGTCTGCCAGATATTGCTACCATTGGGAACGACTTGGACATTCAAGATGTTCACGTCGGCACCAAACATGTGGTACCAGAATGTCAAGACTGGATTGGTCATAGCCGAAAGGTCGACACAACGCGTAGTGGCAAAGAGTGCCGCAGGACTGTTGTTTCCGTAGCTCGCTTCGGTGTAGAGATAGTTTCCGCTGCGGGTACGGTTCCAGCGTGGCCCCGTGTTGAAGGTGGGCGTCAAGGCCGAACCCACTTGCCAAGCGTAGTCGGCCGTTTGCGGCGCAGGAAGCGTTTCCCAATCGGAGGTGTTGAACGTACCCGGGTTTCCGGAAGTACCGTTGCCTGCATTCCATCCCGGACCGTCAAAGGTTTGGATGTGGGGGAACTGTGTGATGGGGGCAATATGCTCAATAAAGAAGAAACCAAGGGTGTCGTTGCTCGTATTGGGGTCGCCAGGTGCCTCCGACCACACGTAGATGTGGTAGTTGGCGTAGGCGCTCAAGTTGGCTTTGGGCGTAAACGTGTAGGACGTGGTGTCACCCAAATTCAACGTCGTATAAATCGTGTCGCGCGAGACGACCGTGGTGTTGGTGTTGAGGTTCTTCACCGAGAATGCCACGGGAATGGTGTCGATAGGGAAGAAACCTTCGGAGCGCAAGTGAACCCGAACATCTTCCGTCGCTGTGTACTGACAGAATCCGTTTTGGGGCTTGTACATCGCCAGCATTTCAATATCAGCGGGGTCTGGCTCATAGACAGAAATATCGTCGATGGCCATGTCACCTAAGTCATTGGCCGCGGTGTTGTTCTTGTTGCCCAAGAAACGGATGCGGATGATCTTGCCCAAGTAGGGATCCAAGTTGACCAAGGCTTTCGCCCAGGGATCAGTCTGGTTCGTTTGGGTTTGGCCCGGAATCAAAAAGGCGCCTACCACCCAAGAAGGCGTGGTGGAACCTGTATCGATGTCCACGCGCAGGTTGCCCATGTTTGCGCCGTATTTGTGGTACCAGAACTCCAGGACAGCATGGTTGAGGCCGGTGAGCTTGATACAGGGCGTGATGAGCATGGTGTTGTTGTTCGCGCTACCCTGGGAGGCCTCGGTATACAAGTATTTGCCTCCACCGGTGGTGTGATCACCCAAGGGCCCCGTGTTGAGCGTACCCGTTTGGCCAATACGCACCGACCAACCAAAACCAGTGGTCGTGGTGTTCGGCGAAACTTGCCAGTTCTTTCCTGATGGAGGGTTGCCTTGCGGCATCGTACCTCGGTGGGAGGTCCCCGTGGCCCCCGTTCCGCTTCCAGGAATCCAGTTGATGTCCGAGAAGGACTCAACCCAAGGGAAATTGGTCACTAAGTAGGGGAAACTGTTCGGTGTGGTGGTACCGCAGATGGCGGGAGGCGAGGGATCGATCCAGAACGTGTTGTTCATTGGGGTCGAACTCACGGAGGGCACTCGAACCATATTGGGGCAAGCACAGTCAAAGATTTCAACATACCAGTCCACCGAGTCTCCTACAACCAAGTTGGTCAAGCTGTAAAAATATTCAGCGGAATCTGGGCACGATGTGGAAATAGAAGGGGTCATTTCAACGGTGGTCCAAGACCCTCCGTTGAGGCGATGGTGCAGCAGGACGGAATCCACCCCAGATTCGAGGTCTCGGGCTTTCAGTCGGATCTCTTGCGTTGATTGATAGCGGGCCCCAATGGGTTCACGGCGGGGAATCAAATTGAAGGTATAGCTCGGTGGAATCAATTCACAGGGTGCCGCTTCCACTTTGACGTTGTCCACAAACCAACCGGCTGGGTTGGCCGTTCCATAGGGGGAACGATATTCCAGGATGAACTGAATTTTACAGTTTGAATACCCTTGTGCTGTGCCGCTGGGGCCAGTTCCAATGATGCTGGAAATGTCAAAAGTTTCCCCAACCCACCATGTGGCGGAAGGAGCGACGCCTGTTCCCGCCGTAGTCAAACCACCCCAGTAAGGCGAATTGTTGGGGTTGGCGTAGGAAAGTTCGTTGAAGTAGCCCGTGGTGGGGAATCCGCCGGAGGCACCGCGGTAATGGGTTCCGGTCAATCGGGTCCATGTTGCGCCGTTGTCGTTGGAAACACGCACATAGGCTTGCTGGCCGAAGTGAACTTTACAAATTTGGTCAAACTGGAGGCGGACAAAGATGTTTCCCGTGGTTGAGAAGGCGTCAGTTTCAAAAATCACCGAATCAAACGGTACGACTTTGGCGTGGTAGCTGTGCGGCGCAGATACCGAATAGGCGGAGGTGTCGTTCCAATAGGGGATGGTCGTTCCTGCCGTAGTATGAAAGGTCGTTACGGAGTCGGGGCCAGAGGGGGGATCGAATTTCTCATGGAAAACAATCGTGATCGGGCTGGTCTGTGACATAGCTACCCAGGAGGATACCAGGGCAATGGCCGTAAAAAAGCGACGCAGGCGTTGTTTCATTGTAGTGGTGTTTGGGAAAGTCCGCATTCACCAAATATACACTTTTACACGCGTGTTTGGTCTAGCGTATTCTCAATCGCAGCAGGCTTTTACCTCCTAATTTCCCTTCCAATTCATCGCCGCGTGAAACGGGTCCAACCCCGGCAGGGGTGCCGGTAAAGAGCAAATCCCCCGTTTTTAGCGTGAAATACTGGCTTACATGGGCGATGAGTTGCTCCAAAGGAAAGATGAAATCCGCCGTGGTGCCGGCTTGAACTTCGATGCCATTTTTCTCCAAACTGATAGCAAAATGACCGGGTTCAATGGGTCCTGGAATCCAGGCTCCAAGCACGGCGGAACCGTCAAATCCTTTCGCCTTTTCCCAGGGAAGTCCCTGAGATTTGAGTTTTGCCTGCAGGTCGCGAGCCGTAAAATCGATGCCCACGGTCATGGCGTCGACGTAGGACCATGCAAATTCGGGTTCAATGAACTTTCCTACGCGGCCGATGCGCACGACCCACTCAATCTCATGGTGAATATCCTGAGACCAAGAGGGAATCACAAAGGGCAAACGGGGTTGCAGGATGGCGGAATCGGGTTTGCAAAACACGACGGGTTCAGTGGGCACGGCATTGCCTAATTCGGTGGCGTGATCGCGGTAGTTTCGGCCAATACAGAGGATTTTCATCGCATTGCTAGGCGTATCGCCGTGAGGATTTTTTTCGTGTAGAGCGGGAAGTCAGCATTCTGAATCCAAGAATAGTAGCCCGGATCTTTTTCTAGGACGCTCACCACTGTTTGGTTCTTGTATTTGCCAAAAGAAAACTGCTCCAAACCGTCTTTGTTGAAGGTGATGAAGCCGGCAAAATCGGCCGCCTGGTGCATGTTGCTGAACTCGGCCAGCCCTTGAATGCTCTCAGGTAGATCGGGATACCGCTGCACTTGGGCCTTCAATACATCCCACGTAGCGCGCACATCGGCTTCCGCATTGTGGGCATTGATGAGTTCGGTTTGGCAGTAAAATTTGACCGCGGCAGACAGGGTTCGCTGTTCTTTTTTGTGGAAGATATTTTGGACATCGACGGCGTGCACTTTGCGCAAATCGAAGTCCACTTCTGCGCGAAGCATTTCCTCCGCTAAAAGGGGGATGTCAAAGCGGTTAGAGTTGTAGCCTGCGACATCGCAATCCCGCATGAATGCGGCAATTTCCGGCGCCAAGTCTCGAAAAGACGGACTGTTTTCCACCATCTCATCCGTGATGCCATGAATCGCGGTAGAACTGGGTGGAATGGGCATTCCGGGGTTGATTCGCCACACTTTGGTCGTTTCGGTTCCGTTGGGTTCGACCTTGATCACGCACATCTCGACGATGCGGTCGTGTACGACCTGGATGCCCGTGGTTTCGAGGTCAAAAATGCACAGCGGCCGATGGAGCACCATTAGATCTCGCGATTGAGATCCCACTGTTCGAGGTAGTCGGCCACACGGCGCACAAACATGCCGCCCAAAGCGCCGTCCACCGCGCGGTGGTCGTAGGAATGCGATAGGAACATTTTGTGTCGGATGGCAATGACATCGCCCGATGGGGTTTCTAGCACGGCGGGGATTTTTCGGATAGCACCCAAGGCCAAAATGGCCACCTGGGGTTGATTGATGATGGGAGTGCCCATGACGTTGCCAAATGTGCCCACGTTGGTGACCGTGTAGGTACCGCCCTGGATATCGTCCGGAGCCAGTTGGTTTGTGCGTGCTTTGTCTGCTAGCTCATTCACGGCTTTGGCCAAGCCGGATAGGCTGAAGCGGTCCGCATTCTTAATGACTGGTACAATGAGGTTGCCTGAAGGAAGAGCCGTAGCCATGCCCAAATTGATGGGCTTGTGCTTCACAATGGTCTTGCCGTCAATGCTCACATTGATGTTCGGGAAATCTTTGATGGCCTTGACCACCGCTTCCATGAAGATGGGGGTGAAGGTCAGTTTGTCGTTTTCGCGCTTTTCGTAGCTGCCTTTGACCTTGTTGCGCCAGAGCACGATGTTGGTGACGTCCGCTTCCACGAAGGAAGTGACGTGGGGGGAGACGTGCTTGCTCATCACCATGTGATCGGAGATGAGGCTTCGCATGCGGTCCATTTCGACCAATTCGTCGCCAGGGAAAATCGTGGGTTTGGGCGCCGTGAAGCCATGGCCCGAAGAGGCTGGTGCTTTGGCCGAAGCCGATGGAGCCGGAGCCGCCGAGGTAGGCGTTTCGGCAATCGTCTTCGCAGCAGGGGCTTTGGCGCGTTGGGCGATGTAGGCGAGTAAATCGCTTTTGGTCACCCGGCCTTCGTGGCCAGAACCGGAGATGGAAAGGAGTTCGGCTTCGCTCACCCCTTCGGCCTCTGCAATGCTGCGTACCAAGGGGGAGAAGAAGCGGCCTTCACTTTCACGTGGAATGGCGCCTGTGGAAGCCTTGACGGCTTCTGCGGAGATAGAAATGGCGGAAGCGGCAGTCTCAGCCGTGGGGTTTTCAGGAGCCTGGAGAATGGGCGTTGCCGCGGGGGCTTCCGCCTTCACCGCTGCGGGAGCAGAGGGGGCATCGCCTTCGGTTTGAATGTGGGCAATGACCTGACCAACTTGAATGACGTCATTCTCCTGAAAGAGGCATTTGACCAAAACTCCGGCCACAGGAGAAGGAATGTCGCTGTCCACCTTGTCGGTGGCGATGGTCAAGACGGATTCGTCCAGGGCAATGCTTTCGCCCTCCTTCTTCAGCCATTGCGTGATGGTGGCCTCGGCTACAGATTCGCCCATTTTGGGCATCGTCAATTCAAACATAGATTCTCAGGTTGTGCGGCAAATTTACATCAAAAGCTCCCGCTGAGTAGGGCATAAACGTCTAATTCGGGCCGCCAATTTTCCGCATAGCGCAGGTCGGCATCGTGCGCAATGTCCACGGTGAAGGTCCCTGGTCCATGTTGGAAGACACTCGGGCGCAAGGGAGGCAGGTGCGGTCCGGGGACCAAGTAGCCCACCCAGGTCATTCGGCCACTTAGTACAGAGGGGACATGTGAGAGCATCCGGCGACCTCGCTTTGTCCAGAGCAGCAAGGCCACGCCGAAGAGGGCGAGCAGTCCGATGCCCACGTCCAAGGCGCGTTTCTGACGCCGAACAGGGGATTGCGAAAGGGCGAGCTTTCCCGAATCCGAGGCGGAAGCCTGGGTGTCGCTGCCCAAGGTCCAACTGGGGTAGGCCATTCGGAACCGGACCCCATCGGGTAGGAGGGCAGCAATGGAGATCATGGCGTCAATCATGCCTTGGAAGGAATGCTCTTCGGGGTGAAAAAACAGGGTTTTGGGCCGGAGGTGCAGCACCCGCAAGGCCAGGCTATCCATAGGCCATTTACCGGACCCCACATGGGCTTCGGCCTGCCCATAGCCGCGGTAAAACAATCCGCTTCGGCCCCGTGCGTTCAGGGAGGCACGGACGGCGAAAAAGCCAACCAAGTGCCCCAAGGAAAATAAGGCCACCAAGGCCCGCGAGAACCGCCAATCCATGGGTAAAAACGCATAACTGGCCAGCATAACCCCCGAAGTGATCAAAAAAGCAGTCACGACGCGGCGTAGCGAGGCGAACTTGCTGAAGGCTCCCAAAAAAGCCATGCTGACCGTCCAGAAGACGGCAAAAAGCGGCAAAAAGACGAGGCGGAAGCGTTCCGGATAGGCTCCGCCTTCCACATAGCGGTGGTTGCGCTCCCAATACGTACTGACCCCATCGCTGAGGACATATCCGATGAAAAGGGTCAACAGAAAAGGCAGCACCGTACGGCCCCATGAACGCGTCAGCGTCGCCAAGCCCTTGGCGTAGATGCCCAGGGAGATCAGTGCGCGGTAGGCGAGGGCTTGGCCTTGAAAATGCTTCGTGGCAAAGATGGCCATCGCCTCGTGAAAGGTCTTGATGTAGTGCCAGCTTTGGTGTTTCGTGCTTTCGCCCTTGTAATGCAAAATGGGGCGGTCGGCCAGATAGTAATTGCGGTAGCCTGCCAGGAGAACCCGGTAGGAGAGGTCGATGTCCTCGCCATACATGAAGAAGGTTTCGTCAAAGCCGCCAATTTCTTGAAGAACCGCGCCGCGCATGAGCATCCAGGCGCCGCAGTGCACATCCACATAGCCCGATTCCTCGGGGGCCAAGTGGCCCGCGTAGTAGGCGCCAAATCGAGGGTGCTTGGGGAAGAGTTTGGCTAGGCCTACGATGCGGTAGAGGGCTACCGCAGGGGTGGGGAGGCCACGCTTGGATTCGGGCAAAAAGTGTCCAGAGCCGTCGATCATTCGACAGCCCATGGAGCCAATCTCTGGCTGCGCACGCATGACTTCGATGGCGCGGCGGAAGTTGTCCTCCGAAACCACCGTATCAGGGTTCAGATAGAGCACAAATTCGCCCTTCGCTTGGGCGGCCGCGAGATTGTTAGCGCGCCCGAATCCCAAATTTTTGGGGCTGGCAATGCAGGTCACCCAAGGGAAATGCTT
>Ga0208809_1000153_pt1 | contig 12236 bp, 7 predicted proteins | sample Colrivmet1556B02_FD_187673 | JGI IMG/M metagenome (GOLD analysis project Ga0208809, IMG submission 187673) | Estuarine microbial communities from the Columbia River estuary - metaG 1556B-02 (SPAdes) (version 2) | ecosystem: Environmental > Aquatic > Marine > Intertidal zone > Estuary | place...
ATGCTGATCTCATTATTGCAATTGGGGCTAGGTTTGATGATCGTATTACTAATACTCCGGCACTATTTGCCCCTAAAGCTAGAATTATTCATATTGATGTAGATCCAGCCTCTATTTCAAAAATTATTACTGCGGATATTCCAATAGTTGGTCAGGTAAAAGAATCTATTAGTGCTTTGATTAAAGAAATCAAACGCTCAAAACTAAAAATTGATTCAGATGCTCTTGATGCGTGGAATTCTCAGATTTCCACTTGGCGTGCTAAGCATGGTCTTGATCATGAGCTATACCTACAAAAGAACAAATCTAAAATGATTCTTCCCCAAGTTGTTGTGCAAGAACTTTATCAAGCAACAAATGGAAATGCATGGGTCACTTCTGATGTTGGCCAACATCAAATGTTTGTAGCTCAGTATTATCATTTTAATAAACCGAGGCGTTGGATAAATTCTGGAGGATTGGGCACTATGGGTTTTGGTCTGCCTGCAGCCATGGGAGCCAAGCTAGCGTTTCCTAAGGATGAAGTTGTATGTGTAACAGGTGAGGGCAGTATTCAAATGTGTATTCAAGAGCTTTCGACATGCTTGCAATACAATCTTCCCATCAAAATTATTAATATTAATAATGAAGCATTGGGAATGGTTCGTCAGTGGCAAGACATGAATTATGGTGGGAGGCATTCCGCAAGTACATATGCAGACTCTTTGCCAGACTTTGTTAAGTTAGCAGAATCATATGGCCACGTTGGCATGAAAGTAACTAAACAATCCCAGTTAAGAAAAACTTTAGATAAAGCATTTGCAATGAAAGATAGATTAGTTTTTGTTGATGTATACGTTGACCCGAATGAGCACGTCTATCCAATGCTAGTTGCACCAAGTGGCAGCATGCAAGACATGTGGATTAAAAAAAATACAAAAGCATGAAGAGAATAATATCAATTTTACTCGAAAATAAACCAGGCGCCCTTGCAAGAGTAGTTGGGTTATTTCATCAGCGGGGCTATAACATTGAAAGCTTGAATGTTGGACCGGTATTTGATGGTACTTATTCTAGAATGACGGTGACTACCAGAGGCTCTGAGAATGATGTTGAGCAAATCACCAAACAAATTAATAAAATAATTGACGTTATTAAAGTTTCAGATTTAACTGAAGGCGAACACCATGAATATGAATTTATTCTTATAAAATATAATAAATTTAAATTAACACCAAAAATTCAGAAAACACTGAAGCCCCTCAGTGGCAAGGTATTAGAAAAAAATATAAAAGTAATTGTAATGTCCGCATTTGGGCCATCGAGTGATATAGAAAAAGCAATCAAGACTATAGGTAAATCTAATTTGCTAGAAATTGCCAGATCTGGATGCTTAGGCCTTCATGAAGGGGAAAAAGTTTTAAAAATTTAGGAGAAAAATAGAATGAAAATTTTTTATGATGATGATGCGAATATCGAAATTATCCAGGGTTTAAAAGTAACTATTATTGGTTATGGTTCTCAAGGCCATGCTCACGCAAATAATCTTAAGGATTCAGGGGTTAATGTCACTGTCGCACTTCGAGAGGGCTCATCTTCGTGGAAAAAAGCTGAGGAAGCTGGTCTTCATGTTTCAACGGTCACCGATGCTGTTGATGGAGCAGACTTGGTAATGATTCTTGCACCAGATGAATTTCAGCAAGGAGTATATGAATCTGAGATTAAGCCAAATCTCAAGGTTAATGCAGTCTTAGCATTCGCGCATGGGTTTAACATCCATTTTGAAAAAATTGTCCCTAGCGAAGATATGTCCGTCATTATGATTGCTCCAAAAGGTCCAGGTCACACAGTTAGAAGTACATATCTAAATGGTGGTGAGTACCATCTTTAATTGCTATTTACCAAGATGGAAATAATACTACAGATTATTCAGCGCAAGATATTGCTTTGTCATATGCAAAAGCAAATGGCGGCACTAGAGCAGGCGTTCTTGAAACAACATTTAAGGAAGAAACTGAAACAGATTTATTCGGTGAGCAAGCAGTCTTATGTGGCGGCATGACTGAACTTATTAAGGCAGGTTATGAAACTCTTGTTGAGGGTGGCTACAGTCCTGAGATGGCATATTTTGAATGCTTGCATGAAACAAAGTTAATTGTTGACCTAATTCATGAGGGAGGAATTGCAAATATGCATTATTCAATTTCTAATACTGCAGAGTTTGGTGACTATGTTAGCGGGCCAAAAGTAATAACAAGCGATACAAAAGTAGCTATGAAAGGTATTTTATCTAGGATTCAATCTGGTGAATTCGCAGATAAATTCTTAGATGATTGCCGTCAAAGCAACGATGGTACAGGTGGCCCCATCATGAAAGAAAGAAGAAAAGAGACAGCAGCTCACTCTATTGAGAAGGTTGGATCTGAGCTTCGTTCTAAGATGAAATTTCTTAACTCCGAAAGGCTAGTAAATAAAGATAAAAATTAGTTCTAAAACCGTTGATATTTAGAATCAAGGGTATACAATTCTCCGTTCCGGCCTAGAGCCGGCAAGTTCTTTTAACATATTTGGTTACTCGTGTGGGTGTTCAAAATACGAGATTTAAATATTTTTCGTTACTTTTAATATTTTATAAAAGTAACACAACATGATTATAATTGAAGAGTTTGATCATGGCTCAGATTGAACGCTGGCGGTAGGCTTAACACATGCAAGTCGTGCGAGAAAGTATCTTCGGATATGAGTAGAGCGGCGGACGGGTGAGTAACGCGTAGGAATCTACCTAGTAGAAGGGGATAGCCCGGGGAAACCCGGATTAATACCGTATACCTCCTTCGGGAGAAAGAAGGCCTCTCTTTGAAGCTTTCGCTACTAGATGAGCCTGCGTAAGATTAGCTTGTTGGTGAGGTAAAGGCTCACCAAGGCGACGATCTTTAGCTGGTCTGAGAGGACGATCAGCCACATTGGGACTGAGACACGGCCCAGACTCCTACGGGAGGCAGCAGTGGGGAATATTGGACAATGGGCGCAAGCCTGATCCAGCCATACCGCGTGTGTGAAGAAGGCCTTCGGGTTGTAAAGCACTTTAAGCAGGGAGAAAAAGTTATAAGTTAATACCTTATAACCCTGATGTTACCTGCAGAATAAGCACCGGCTAATTCCGTGCCAGCAGCCGCGGTAATACGGAAGGTGCAAGCGTTAATCGGAATTACTGGGCGTAAAGCGCGCGTAGGTGGTTTGTTAAGTTGGATGTGAAAGCCCTGGGCTCAACCTAGGAACTGCATCCAAAACTAACTCACTAGAGTACGATAGAGGGAGGTAGAATTCATAGTGTAGCGGTGGAATGCGTAGATATTATGAAGAATACCAGTGGCGAAGGCGGCCTCCTGGATCTGTACTGACACTGAGGTGCGAAAGCGTGGGTAGCGAACAGGATTAGATACCCTGGTAGTCCACGCCGTAAACGATGACAACTAGCTGTTGGGAGACTATGTCTTTCAGTGGCGCAGCTAACGCTTTAAGTTGTCCGCCTGGGGAGTACGGCCGCAAGGCTAAAACTCAAATGAATTGACGGGGACCCGCACAAGCGGTGGAGCATGTGGTTTAATTCGATGCAACGCGAAAAACCTTACCTACTCTTGACATACTTGGAGGCTCTTGTAATGAGAGTGTGCCTTTTGGAACCAAGATACAGGTGCTGCATGGCTGTCGTCAGCTCGTGTCGTGAGATGTTCCGTTAAGTCGGATAACGAGCGCAACCCTTACCCTTATTTGCCAGCGATTCGGTCGGGAACTATAAGGGGACTGCCGGTGATAAACCGGAGGAAGGTGAGGACGACGTCAAGTCATCATGGCCCTTACGAGTAGGGCTACACACGTGCTACAATGGGAGATACAGACGGACGCTAAGCCGCGAGGTGGTGCTAATCCTAAAAAGTCTTTCGTAGTCCGGATTGGAGTCTGCAACTCGACTCCATGAAGTCGGAATCGCTAGTAATCGCGGATCAGCATGCCGCGGTGAATACGTTCTCGGGTCTTGTACACACCGCCCGTCACACCATGGAAGTGGATTGCACCAGAAGTAGATAGTCTAACCTTAGGGAGGGCGTTTACCACGGTGTGCTTCATGACTGGGGTGAAGTCGTAACAAGGTAGCCGTAGGGGAACCTGTGGCTGGATCACCTCCTTAACGATAAATCGCGTTTTAAACGCCCACACGAGTAATCAAATATTAAAAAAAGAACATTTAGATATGTAAAATCATTGGTATGTAATTTTCTAGTGTATACATTTATGTATACATAAGATCACTGCAATTAAAAAGTAACATATGCATTTATGTGTATGTTAAAAAAGTAATTAATATATTTTATTAAGTTACTCTCAAAAATGAAGATAAAACTTCAAAAAAAATATGTAACCTTTTTTAAGGTTATATGATCAAGTAAAGGAAGAGCACAAGGCGGATGCCTTGGCAGCATAAGGCGATGAAGGACGTAATAACCTGCGATAAGCCTCGGGGAGCTGGTAAATAAGCTTCGATCCGAGGATTTCCGAATGGGAAAACCCAATACACATAAGTGTATTATCTTATACTGAATACATAGGTATAAGAGGCAAACCTAGGGAACTGAAACATCTAAGTACCTAGAGGAAAAGAAATCAACAGAGATTCCGGTAGTAGCGGCGAGCGAAACCGGACCAGCCCTTAAGCTTATTTTAGTCCAGCAAAATATTCTGGAAAGTTTAGCCATAGTAGGTGATAGCCCTGTATGCGAAAGACTAATTTAAGTGAAATCGAGTAGGTCGGGACACGAGAAATCTTGACTGAACATGGGGGGACCATCCTCCAAGGCTAAATACTCTATGCTGACCGATAGTGAACCAGTACCGTGAGGGAAAGGCGAAAAGAACCCCGGCGAGGGGAGTGAAATAGAACCTGAAACCTTGTGCTTACAAGCAGTCGGAGCAGACTTGTTCTGTGACGGCGTACCTTTTGTATAATGGGTCAACGACTTAATTTCAGTAGCAAGCTTAACCATTTAGGGTAGGCGTAGGGAAACCGAGTCTTAATAGGGCGCTCAGTTGCTGGAATTAGACCCGAAACCGGGTGATCTATCCATGGCCAGTGTGAAGGTCGAGTAACATCGACTGGAGGCGCGAACCCACTTATGTTGAAAAATGAGGGGATGAGCTGTGGATAGGAGTGAAAGGCTAATCAAACCCGGAGATAGCTGGTTCTCTTCGAAAACTATTTAGGTAGTGCCTCGTGTATTACTGTAGGGGGTAGAGCACTGTTTCGGCTAGGGGGTCATCCCGACTTACCAAACCGATGCAAACTCCGAATACCTACAAGTATGAGCACGGGAGACAGACTGCGGGTGCTAACGTCCGTAGTCGAGAGGGAAACAACCCAGACTGTCAGCTAAGGTCCCAAATTATGATTAAGTGGGAAACAATGTGGGAAGGCACAAACAGCTAGGAGGTTGGCTTAGAAGCAGCCATCCTTTAAAGAAAGCGTAATAGCTCACTAGTCGAGTCGGCCTGCGTGGAAGATATAACGGGGCTAAATCATAAACCGAAGCTACAGATCTTAAATTTATTTAAGATGGTAGAAGAGCGTTCTGTAAGCGGTTGAAGGTAAGCTGAGAGGCGAACTGGACGTATCAGAAGTGCGAATGTTGACATGAGTAACGATCAAAGAGGTGAAAAACCTCTTCGCCGAAAAACCAAGGGTTCCTGTCCAACGCTAATCGAGGCAGGGTGAGGCGGCCCCTAAGGCGAGGGCGAAAGCCGTAGTCGATGGGAAACAGGTTAATATTCCTGTACTTTTTATAACTGCGATGGGGTGACGGAGAAGGTTAGACTAGCACGGCGACGGTTGTCCGTGTTCAAGGTTGTAGGCTGGTGTTCTAGGTAAATCCGGAACGCTAAGGCTGAGAACTGATAACGACCACTCTACGAGTGGGAAGTAGTCGATACCATGCTTCCAGGAAAAACCTCTAAGCTTCAGGTTATAAGAAACCGTACCCTAAACCGACACAGGTGGTTAGGTCGAGTAGACCAAGGTGTTTGAGAGAACTATGGTGAAGGAACTAGGCAAAATAGCACCGTAACTTCGGGAGAAGGTGCGCCGCGTTTGGTGATGAGACTTGCTCTCTAAGCTGAACGTGGTCGAAGATACCAGGTGGCTGCGACTGTTTACTAAAAACATAGCACTCTGCAAACTCGTAAGAGGAAGTATAGGGTGTGACGCCTGCCCGGTGCCGGAAGGTTAATTGATGGGGTTAGCTTATGCGAAGCTCTTGATCGAAGCCCCGGTAAACGGCGGCCGTAACTATAACGGTCCTAAGGTAGCGAAATTCCTTGTCGGGTAAGTTCCGACCTGCACGAATGGCGTAACGATGGCCACACTGTCTCCACCATAGACTCAGTGAAATTGAAATCGCTGTTAAGATGCAGTGTACCCGCAGCTAGACGGAAAGACCCCGTGCACCTTTACTATAGGTTCGCACTGGACTTTGACCTTACTTGTGTAGGATAGGTGGGAGACTTTGAAGCAGAGACGCCAGTCTTTGTGGAGTCATCCTTGAAATACCACCCTTGTAAGATTGAAGTTCTAACCTAGGTCCATTATCTGGATCAGGGACAGTGCGTGCTGGGTAGTTTGACTGGGGCGGTCTCCTCCTAAAGAGTAACGGAGGAGTACGAAGGTATCCTTATCACGGTCGGACATCGTGAGGTAAGTATAAAGGCAGAAGGATGCTTGACTGCGAGATCGACGGATCGAGCAGGTAGGAAACTAGGTCTTAGTGATCCGGTGGTTCTGAATGGAAGGGCCATCGCTCAACGGATAAAAGGTACGCCGGGGATAACAGGCTGATACCGCCCAAGAGTTCATATCGACGGCGGTGTTTGGCACCTCGATGTCGGCTCATCACATCCTGGGGCTGGAGCAGGTCCCAAGGGTATGGCTGTTCGCCATTTAAAGTGGTACGCGAGCTGGGTTTAGAACGTCGTGAGACAGTTCGGTCCCTATCTGCTGTGGGCGTTTGGAGATTTGAGGGAAGCTGATTCTAGTACGAGAGGACCGAATTGGACGAACCTCTGGTGTTCCGGTTGTCACGCCAGTGGCATTGCCGGGTAGCTATGTTCGGAAAGGATAACCGCTGAAAGCATATAAGCGGGAAGCCTCTCCCAAGATTAAATCTCCCAGAGACTTTATGTCTCCTAAAGAGTCGTCATAGACTATGACGTTGATAGGCAAGATGTGTAAGCACTGCGAAGTGTTGAGCTAACTTGTACTAATAACTCGTGAGGCTTGATCATGTAACCTTAAGCAAGGTTTATGATTTGAGTAACATTGTAGTGAAATAAAAAAATAAGAAAATTCATACCAGTTTGCCTGATGACAATAGCAACTTGGCACCACCTGATCCCATCTCGAACTCAGAAGTGAAACGAGTTAACGCCAATGGTAGTGCAGGGTCTCCCTGTGTGAGAGTAGGAAATCGTCAGGCTTTTTAACTTAAAAAGGCTCTCATTTATGAGGGCCTTTTTTTTATGTTTTTTTCTGTGATAATGTTTCTATGATTATTGGATTAACAGGTGGTATTGGCTCTGGAAAATCAGCTGCAGCTCATTTATTTAAAGCTCATGGTATTGATGTAATACAGGCTGATGTAATAGCTAACAAAGCGCTAGATAAGGGCACACAGGGATATATGAATTTTGTAAAGATATTTGGTGATGAATACCTTCGCAAAGATTTAAGTATAAACAAGTCCTATTTAAGACAGAAAATCTTTGCAAATTCAAGTTTAAAAAAAACTTTAGAAAATATCATCCATCCTATAGTTGGTCAAAATATTTCTATATTAATTGGTTTATCTAAGTCTCCTTATCAAATTATAGAAGTGCCATTAATATACGAAACAGGCTCTCAAGATAATTATGACAGGATACTTGTAGTTGATTGCGATGAATCACTTCAAGTTAAAAGAGCCTCTTCTAGAGACTCTGTCAATCAGGCTAGCATTAAAAATATTTTATTAAACCAAGCTTCTAGACATGAAAGGCTTAGTATTGCAGATGATGTAATTATAAATAATGCTGATATAGAGCAGTTAGAAATCGAAGTTAATAAATTACATGAATTTTACTTGAATCTACTTAAGGATTAAATATGAATAAATGCCCGCGATGCGAAAAGAACACAAGCCTCAGTAATGAAAATAAATATAGACCTTTTTGTTCAGAGGTGTGCAAGCTAATAGATTTTGGTGACTGGGCTAATGAAGATAATAGGATTTCAAGGCCTGTTGATTCAGAAGACTTCTATGAGGATTAGTTCCCTATTTCATACTTCATACTATCTTCCACTCGCCACTATCAATTAGAGCTTGAGCTTTTTTATATTTTATTTCTTTTGTATCTTTGCCGTTGGAAATTTTTACCAATTCATTTCTTCCAATTTTTGGATCCTCTCTTTTTATAGAAACTTTAGTATCATCAACGTCTGAGAAATTACTATGATTGATATCATTAGTATTGCTTTCTCTGTTTAAGATTATCCCATTGTCATTGTTTATACTTCTTCTTTCAGTATTTTTTAAATCTTCTTCTGAAGATATTTTTAATGAAAACAATACTCTTATAGTTTCAAAATCTATTTCATCAAGCATGCCTTGAAACATATGGAATGCCTCTTTTTTAAATTCATTTTTAGGGTTTTTTTGAGCATATGCTCTTAAGCCCACACTGCCCCTTAGATGGTCTATTTCAGCTAAATGCTCCTTCCAGTGCACATCAAGAACCTGAAGCATTATCTGTCTTTCAAGATCCTTAAGATTGCCCCCTAATAAAGCATACTTATTTTTATAATGATTTTTAGAATAATCAATTATGCTATTAGCAATTGAGGCTGGGAGTAACTTTTTATCTTCTTTTGCTTTCAAACTTATGCCAGTCTCTAAGTTAAAAGTTTCTTGAAGGTATAAATCTAATTCATCTAGCTTCCATTGCGATTCAATTGATTCTAATGGCACATATCGATGTGTAATTGATCTAAATTGCTGTTCAATAAGAATCTGAATAGTGTCATTTATTGATTCTTCTTCAAGCAACTGGTCTCTTAATGAGTAAGTAGCTTTCCTTTGATCATTTGAAACATCATCATATTCTAATAAGTTTTTTCTAGCATCAAAATTTCTAGCTTCAATCCTTCTTTGTGAATTTTCAATACTTCTTGATAACATTCCATGTTCTATAGCCTCATCTTTCATTCCCATCTTTTCAAATAGATCTTTCCTTGAATCTGTTATAAACAAGCGCAGAAGATCATCATTCATTGATAGGAAAAACCTTGAGTAGCCCGGGTCACCCTGTCTACCAGATCTTCCTCTAAGCTGATTATCTATTCGTCTAGATTCATGCCTTTCTGTGCCTAGGATATGTAACCCTCCAGCCTCTAAAACAGTTTTATTATTTTTCTCCCATGTAATAAGATCTTGATCTTCTTTATTTCCACCCAGAACTATATCAGTCCCTCTACCTGCCATATTGGTTGCAATTGTTACAACACCAGGACGACCAGCATTAGCTATAATTTCAGCTTCTTTTTCATGATGTTTTGCATTTAGGACTTGGTGGGGAATTTTTGCTTTAGTTAAATAATCAGAAACTATTTCAGATGATTCTACGGATGCAGTCCCCACTAAAACCGGAGCACTCTTTTCTCTAATCTCAGTAATTTCTTTAACAAGTGCCTTAAATTTAGCATTTGTGTTTTGAAATACTAGATCATTCATATCACTCCTAGCCATTGGGACATTTGTAGGAATTATTACAACGTTAAGGTTATAAATTTCTCTAAACTCAGGAGCTTCAGTATCGGCAGTTCCAGTCATTCCAGACAGTGTTTTGAACAGTCTAAAGAAGTTTTGAAATGTAGTTGATGCAAGAGTTTGGGACTCTCTTTGAATAGTTACATTTTCTTTACACTCTAAAGCCTGATGAACCCCCTCACTAATCCTTCTGCCAGGCATTGTTCGTCCAGTATGCTCATCAATTAGCAATACTTCATTATTCCTTACTAAATAGTGAACATTCTTTTTAAAAAGAAAACTCGCTTTTAAACTTGCTTGAACAAATTTCATAATTTTTAAATTAGAAACAGAATAAAGACCATCCTCTTGACCAATTATCCCGGCATCTTCAAGCATTGTTTCTACAATTAAATATCCATCATCAGTCAAATCAATGGTTCTATTTTTTTCATCGATAACAAAATGCCCTCTCTCATCGTCCGAAAGAGGCTCCTCTTCGGTCTCTTCTCGATCTTGTTTTATAAGCTTTGGTATAAACCCCTTAATTTTTTTATACATTTCTGAGCTTTCAGCTGATGGACCAGAAATAATTAGAGGCGTTCTAGCCTCATCAATTAAAATTGAATCAACCTCATCAATAATTGCAAAATCTAAAGAACACTGAACCTTATCTTCAGATCTATGAGCCATATTATCTCTAAGGTAATCAAAACCAAGTTCATTATTAGTTGCATAAATAATATCTGAAGCATATGCCTGTTTTTTTTCATCTGGATCTTGGTTTGAGTAAACGACACCAACAGTTAAGCCAAGATATTCGTATACTGGCTTCATCCATTCTGCATCTCTCTTCGCAAGATAATCATTAACTGTAACTAAAACAGTTTTATTTCCAATAGACGCATTTAAAAATGCTGGAAGGGTGGCCACAAGAGTCTTTCCCTCACCAGTCTTCATTTCAGCTATATTACCTTCAGATAAGGCCATTCCTCCGAGCAGCTGAGAATCAAAATGTCTAAGGCCAAGAGTTCTCATGCTTGCTTCCCTTGTTGCAGCAAAGGCGAGGGGTAAAATTGATTCTAGTTGCTTGTCATTGTTATTGTAGGATGCAAGAAGTTCATTTCTAAGCTCCTTAAAATATTGCTCTGATTCATTATGGACTGTGCTCTCAAGGCTGTTAATTTCTCTAACAGTCACCATCATTCTTTGAATGACCCTATCGTTACTAGTTTTAAATATTTTTTTTAATAACTTAAACATATCCTATCGATTAATCATGAATCTCCAAAAGGAGGTCTTGAATAAGAAATGGGGGCGTTATCAAAATTTTCAAACTCTATTATTTCGTAAGCATCATCAGAAGCTATAATCTTTTTTAATAACTCATTGTTAAGAGCATGGCCAGATTTAAAACCAGAAAATTGGCCAATGAGGTTATGGCCTAATAGATATAAGTCACCTATTGCGTCCAACATTTTATGCTTCACTATCTCATCTTCAAATCTCAGCCCTTCTTTATTTAGAATTTCGTCATCACCAAAGGCAATAGCATTTGAAACGCTTGCTCCTAGTGCAAGGTTTTGAGATTTAAGCAGTTCAAGGTCATTCATCGAACCAAAAGTTCTGGCTCTGCAAACCTCTTTAACAAAAGATGTTGATGAAAAATCAATTATGGATTCGGATGGAAGTTTTTCGTGAACAGGGTGATCAAACTCAACCTTGAAGGAAACCTTGAACCCATCATATGGCTTTATCGTTGCAAACGCATCATCTCTTCTAACAGTTACTTCTTTTGTTACTTTAATAAATTTCTTCAATGATTCTTGTTCTTGCAATCCTGCTGACTGAATCAAAAAAACAAAAGGGCTTGAGCTACCATCCATTATCGGAACTTCAGGACCATCTACTTTAATAATACAATTATCTATTCCCAGACCAGCAATTGCAGATAATAAATGCTCTATGGTAGAAACTTTTACATTATCTTTTATTAACGCCGTAGAAAGGCTCGTATCTCCAACATTTTCAACAAGAGCTGGTATCTTTATACTTTCGTCAATATCAGATCGTATAAAATTTATCCCAGTATCAGGACCGGATGGAATTAGCTCCATATTTACGACTTTACCAGTATGAAGACCTATGCCTTTTGCCTTGATGGCATTTCGAAGTGTTCTTTGTTTTAACATGTTAGAAGTCTAATAGAAAAAAATATCATATCAAGCTAAACCTTATTTCTTTGTCTAGTCGCCTCTGAAAGTATTATCCCTGTAGCAACTGAAACATTGAAGCTTTTAAATCTAGTGTTAGAAGCAAGACTGATAACATTGTCACATTTTTCCAGTGTTTTCTTTCTAATCCCCGCTTCTTCAGACCCCATAACCAATGCACAAGGGTCTCTAAAATTATAATCCGTATAACTTTCTTTTG
>Ga0208809_1000188_pt1 | contig 11285 bp, 9 predicted proteins | sample Colrivmet1556B02_FD_187673 | JGI IMG/M metagenome (GOLD analysis project Ga0208809, IMG submission 187673) | Estuarine microbial communities from the Columbia River estuary - metaG 1556B-02 (SPAdes) (version 2) | ecosystem: Environmental > Aquatic > Marine > Intertidal zone > Estuary | place...
CATAGTCAACTCCATAGCACGTCCCTTGCCTATAAGCTGCGCCAAGCGTTGCGTTCCACCATATCCAGGGATGAGCCCTAAAGACACTTCTGGCAAACCCATACGCGCATTGGTACTAGCGAGTCGAAAATGTGCAGACATGGCCAATTCCAATCCGCCACCAAGTGCAAATCCATTAACCGCAGCAATTACTGGCGTTGATAAATTCTCAATAAAATCAAACAATAAATCTTGACCTTCTTTTGACAACGCAGCACCCTCTTCTGAATCATAATTTGCAAACTCACTGATATCAGCTCCTGCAACAAAAGCCTTTTCACCACTGCCAGTAATAATAATGACCTTAGTCTCAGTATCTTCATCAGCTAATTTAAAAGCAGTATGCAATTCAAAAATAGTAGTGCTGTTTAAAGCGTTTAACTTTGTAGGTCTATTGATTGTAATGGTTGTTATACCGTCACTAAAATCACTTAAAATTGTGTTATACTTCATCTGTAAATTGTTTAGGGAAACGCACAGTAAACTGACTTCCCTCTTCTATAGTAGAAGAGAAGTTAATACTTCCGTTATACGTATCGATCATATTTTTTATCATTGGTAAGCCCAGTCCCATGCCACTTGTTTTGGTGGTAAACTTGGGCTCAAAAATTCTGTCTTCAATTGCTTTTGTAATTCCACTGCCATTATCGTTAACCTCTATTACAATATCGGTATTGTCCGAATATAAATGGATACTTATCTGAGGAGGGCGATCCGCTGGAATGGATTGAACGGCATTTTTTACTAAGTTTGTAATAATCCGAATCAATTGAGATCGGTCAAAATTAGCAATGATTTCAGATTCTTTTGAAATAAATTTAATGTCACTTTCTGGAAAAATATCGAGAGCTAACTCCACTACTTCCACTACATTCAAAAGTTCAAGCTTTTGAGCAGGCATTTTTGCAAAATCTGAAAAGGCCGATGCAATAGAATTCATGGTGTCTATCTGTTGAATTAAAGTCTTAGTGTATTCCTCCACTTTTTTATCAATATTGGGGTCTTGTGGGTCAAATTTACGCTGAAAGCTTTGGACACTTAAACGCATAGGTGTCAACGGGTTTTTGATTTCATGAGCTACTTGTTTTGCCATTTCTCTCCAAGCTTGCTCTCGCTCGCTAGTTGCTAGTTTTTTAACACTATCTTCCAATTCGTCAATCATGCTATTGTAGGATTCCACCAAAGCAGAAACCTCTAAGCTAGCGCCTTTCAATTCAATTTTTTGATTGCGCTTTTCTAAGCGCGTACCTTTCATTTTATCACGAATCGTTTGAAGTGATTTTGTAATATATTTAGACACAAAATAGGCGAAAGCGATAGCAACCAAAATCATGATGATGTATGCATAACTCAATCGAATTAGAAATGCTTTAAGTTCGCCGTAGTTTAAAGAATCATCATCAAAATAAGGCACATTTAATACGCCAAGAGGTTTTGCATTGTTATCTGAAAATATCATATAAGAAGACCGGTAATCTTCCCCAAAACGTTTGATCTTTTCAACAAAACGCTTAGATATACTTTGATTAAGTTTGGTTAAAATATCGGATGACAGATCCATCTCAATAGCATTGTTTTCGAAATTTGGTTTCGACATCTTAATCAGGTCACCACTTAAATCATAGAGATTAAAATTCACATTGTGGATGTTAGCAATCTCGTATATTTTATCTTTAAATATTAGAGGCAAGTTCTCTGTTTTAACCTCCCAAGTCGTTTCTTTTAAAACATAATTTATACTCGATATAAGTTGAGCTTCCTTTCGCTCCAAACGCAAACGGTGGTAGTCTTGAGACTGCTCATTATATTGGTAAATAGTCACACCAGCAATAAGTATGGATGCGACGACGACCAACATAATCATATAAATAAAAATACGAGAGCTTAAAGACAACTTGTGTTTTGCCATAAAGTAGACTTTTGCTAAATATATAAAAAAAACGAGTACATCGCTTAATGATTACTCAGAACGTGTGCGTTTATATAGCTTGATCCCCAACATTAAAAGAATTGCCAGCCCAACGAGGCCCAACATTCCATAAGCCATGTTGAGTGTACTTTTTAATAACACCAAAAACACAACGGCAAAAAGAATCAGAGTAGCTCCTTCGTTCCAAATGCGCATAAAGTTAGAGGTATATTTGATTTGATTTTTTTGAAGCTCTTTAAAAATAAGGTGGGTTTTTAGGTGGTATATAATAAGTAACACTACAAATCCTAATTTTGCATGCATCCAAGACTGTTCGAACCAATAAGGTGCTAGCGCCAAAAGCCAGATTCCAAATAAAATAGCCAAAATTGCAGAAGGCCATGTGATAATATACCACAAGCGTTTGGACATTAGCTTCAGTTGTGTTCCTAAAATTTCTTTTTCTGGAGATGATTTTAAAGACGCTTCTATATGGTAAATAAAAATACGAGGAATATAAAATAAGCCTGCAAACCATGTGATTACAAAAATTAAGTGAAGTGATTTGATATAGTTATAATACTCCATAATTACGATTTTGAAATTAATTTCGTTGAAACTTCTCTATATAAAATAAATGCTGTTAATAAAGTAGATAACACGTCAGAAACAGGAAACGCCATCCATACGCCAAGCTCACCGTACCATAAAGGTAATATAAAAATAAGAGGAATAAAGAAAAATCCTTGTCGTGACAGTGTTAGTAGTAGCGCCGGAACGGCTTTTCCAACAGCCTGGAAATACGCCGAACCAATCAGTTGAACCGCAATAATGGGCGTTGCTGCAAATACCCAACACATCGCAGTAGGTGTTTTTTCGATCACTAAAGGGTCCGTTGTAAACATCCGCGTGATCAGTTCTGGAAATCCAATTAACATGACAAAAACAACAGAAGCCATTGTCATCGAATATATAATTGCAATTCGGATAGTTTGCTTAACACGGTCATAATTATTTGCTCCGAAGTTGTAGCCAGCAATTGGAACAAAACCTTGTGTGATTCCAAAAATTGGAAATAAAGCAAACATCAACATTCGGGATACGATGGCATAAGAAGTCACAGAAGTTTCACCACCAAAGTCGAATAAAATATTGTTCATCAAAAGGTAAGTAATACTCACAATCGCTTGTCGAGAAAGCGTCACTAATCCTAAGTTACTAATTTCTGATACAACCGATTTTTGTAATCTAAAGTGTGGCCATGAGATTTTCATTTCAGAGTTCTTAGAAATAAAAAAATAAAAAATAAATGCAAAACAAAGGACATAAGACCCTGTTGTAGCCCAAGCAGCCCCCATCATTCCCAAATCCATTACATTTATAAAAAGAACATCTAACAATAAATTTGAAATCGATGGAATCATCATGGCATACATTGCAAATTTTGGTTTCCCTTCGGCTCTAATCACCGTATTACCCATCATAGAAAGTGCTAGAAAAGGAACGCCATAGAGTACAATCCGATAGTATGTTTTTGCAGGTTCAAAAATGGTACCCTTACCTCCAAAAGTTGGAATAATTCCATCAATGTAATATAATCCAAAAAACACAAGTACAACCGTCAATAGAAGGGTCATTGTAATTTGGTTTCCAAAAGTTTTAAATGCTTTTGGCACCTCTTTTGCACCGAGTGCTCTCGAAATAATAGAGGATCCACCAATCCCAATTGACATTCCTAAAGCAGCAATAAAAAACGAAACAGGGAGCACTACATTAATAGCTGCAATGGCTTGCGAACCGATCCAGTGGCCCACAAAAATAGTATCCACTAAAATATTAAGCGACATGACTAAGATTCCAATGGATGCTGGAACAGCCTGTTTAATTAATAGTTTACCGATGGTTTCAGTTCCAAAGTCGTGTGAAGTGGATTTAATCATTAAGTCTAAATTATTTTGAAGCCCATTCTGTAACCCATTTTGCAAGAAGCGATACCCAGGCAGGATCGTCATTCAAACAGGGAATAGTTGTAAACTCTTTTCCACCAACTTCATGAAAAATTTCTTCTCCTTCCATAGCAATTTCTTCAAGTGTCTCAAGACAATCGCTTACAAAAGCGGGAGTTGCAATTGCCATAGACTTAGTGCCTTCTTTACCTAAACGCTCTATTGTTCGATCTGTATAAGGTTGTAACCATGGATCAAACCCTAAGCGTGATTGAAACGAAGTAGAATAAACTGCATCCTCAAGCCCTAATTCTTCGCCCACCAAACGGGTAACTTCGAGACACTGATGTTTGTAACAATAGGCATGTGCTTCAGAGGGTGTGACACAACACGACTTATCAATTTTACAATGAGACTTTGTAATGTCACTTTTTCGGATGTGACGTTCTGGAATTCCGTGATAAGAAAACAATAAATGTTCGTATATTTTCCCTTTTAAGGACTCCTTAATGGTATTGGATAATACTTTTATGTACTCTGGGTTGTTGTAAAATGGTGGTAAGTCAGAGAGGGTTAACTGCGGAAAATGAGCATCTCTTAATTCCTTTGCAAGCACCAAAATTGTTTCAGTAGTTGCCATTGCATATTGCGGGTACAAAGGAACAATTAAAACCTCATCAACCCCTTGATCGACTAATTTTTGAAGTCCTTTTTTTATGGTCATACTTCCATAACGCATGGCGAGCGCTATGGGCATTTCAACTTTTTGTTTTAGTTTATCTTCTAAACGTTCAGACAAAACAATGAGTGGAGATCCTTCTTCCCACCATATTTTTTTATAAGCTTTAGCCGATATTTTAGGTCGCGTATTTAAAATGATCCCTTTCACTAAAAGCGTTCGAGCCCACAAGGGTGCATCAATCACGCGTTCGTCCATCAAAAATTCGCCTAAATATTTTTTCACATCTTTGGGAGTGGGACTATCCGGAGACCCAAGATTCACTAATAAAACGCCTTTCATATAAAATTGGTTAATTAAGAGATTGAATATATTTTTTGGGAGTAGTCCCGTATTGTTTTTTGAATGCTGAAATAAAATGACTGGCCGTACTGTACCCTACTTTAAGTCCAACTTCATTGACGTTGTGGGCACCTGATTCTAATAATTTTCGAGCAACTTCCATTTTGTAATCAAATAAAAACCCATAAACTGTGGTACCATAAATTTGCTTAAACCCCTCTTTTAGTTTCTTTAAACTTAAATCAATTTCAATGGCTAAAGCCGCTAAGGTTGGCGGCTCAGATAAACGGTTTATAATAATATCTTTTGCTTGTCTGATTTTGACGACATTGGAATCATCAACCAAAAAAGGGCATTGTTCCACATTAGCTTCTTCTCCTCTATTAAAGTATAAACTTAGCAACTCATAAGCCTTTCCCTTAAAATATAATGACTTAATCGTTGTATTTAAGTTGTAATTGATAAGTTGATTTAATACGATAGCCATAGAAGGAGAAATATGACCGTCCTTATAGTATTTTTTATCTTGATTATCTGCACTTAAAAACGTAATATAATCTGCTTCATGAGAAAATAATCCGTGGAATTTTTTTATAGAAATTAGTAACGATACGACCCAAGACGTAGGGTCAACTTCTAGATGTATCGGTAAATCCCTTTGAGGGTTGTAAAGTAGTAACGAGTTTTCGTCAGAAATATTTAAGCTATATGTTCCATTGTTAAACACAAACTTACACTCACCTTTCAAACAAAAATGAAACTGAATAAAAGAGCTATCTATTTCCTTTTCAAGGAGTTGTACTTCAGCAGATTCGTTTTGATAAGTCATAACTATAAACCCAGCTTCAACCGCTGTTTCTAAAAAAGATCCTTGAGCGATATTTTTTGAAAAGGACTGTGTGAATTCTGAATGTTCTTTATTTAGATTCATTATAAATAAAAAATAGAGTTTATATCTGCAAAAATAATAATTTAAACAAAAATAAGTAAATAATACATGCAAACCTCTAAACGACAAATAAAGTTCTTCTAGCGTTATTTTTTATAAATCAAAGCGGTTATTTTTGTCACGAAATATTTCCAAATATATTAATGGAGCAATTCAACAAATCTGAAAGTACCTATTTTTATGTCATTGGTCTCAGCTACAAAAAAGCAGATGCCAAGATGCGTGGTGAGTTTAGTTTAGACCAAAGCGCAAAAGCAAATTTAATGGTGCAGGCTAAGGCCAGTGGCATCGAAAGTTTGGTCGCAACCTCTACCTGTAACCGAACGGAAATTTATGGTTTTGCCAGACATCCTTTTGAACTTATTAAATTACTTTGTGACAACACCCAGGGCACTATTGAAAATTTTCAAACTGTAGCTTATGTTTATAAAAATAGTGATGCCATTGAACACATGTTTAAGGTGGGTGCAGGTTTGGACAGTCAGATTTTAGGAGATTTCGAGATTATTAGTCAACTAAAATTAAGTGCTAAAATTTCTAAAAAACACCAGTTACTTGATGCCTATTTAGAACGTTTGATCAATGCCGTAATCCAAGCAAGTAAACGCATAAAAACAGAAACAAAATTGTCAACAGGAGCCACCTCCGTCTCTTTTGCTTCTGTACATTATATCAAGAAGACGATAACCGAAATTTCTACAAAAAATATTTTACTTTTTGGAACTGGAAAAATTGGGCGAAACACTTGTGAAAACCTGATAAAACACACAAAAAATGAACACATTACCCTTATCAATCGTACAAGAGACAGAGCGGATAAGATCGCTGGGAAATTTAAACTCTTAGTCAAAGATTACAGCCAGTTACAAGAGGAAATTGGAAATACCGATATTCTAATCGTGGCGACTGGAGCACAAAATCCAACGATCGATAAGCATCTTATTCAAAATAAAAAACCATTACTGATTCTCGATTTATCAATCCCAAAAAATGTAGATGAGAACGTAAGAGAATTACCAATGGTTTCCTTGGTTCATTTGGATCATTTATCGCAAATGACAGATGAAACCTTAGAAAAAAGAAAACAGTTTATTCCTGTTGCCGAAAGTATTATTGCTGAAATAAAAATAGAATTTGAGGCGTGGGTAGACAATCGAAAATTTGCACCTACTATCAAAGCACTAAAAGAAAAACTACATCTTTTTGCTGCTGCTGAAGTGAATACTCAACGCAAAAAAATAAACGAATTTAATGAAGCGCAAGCAGAGTTAATCAGTGCCAATTTAGTTCAAAAAATAACCAACCACTTTGCTCACCATTTAAAAGACCAAGCGATTTCAACAAATGAAAGTCTCGAACTCATAAAAAAGGTGTTCCAACTAGAGTCCAAAAAACATGTCTAAAATTATTCGAATCGGCACCCGTGATAGCGCTCTTGCTCTTTGGCAAGCCAAAACAGTGCAATCACAACTCCAACATTTAGGACATGAAACGGTATTAGTCCCCATAAAATCCACTGGAGATTTAGTCTTAAACAAACCTATCTATGAATTGGGGATTACAGGTGTTTTTACTCGAACTTTAGACATTGCGTTGCTTAATGAAGAGATTGACATTGCCGTACATTCTTTAAAAGATGTCCCTACCGTTTTACCTGAAGGGATCGTCCAAGCTGCCGTTTTGAAACGTGGAAACATAAGAGACACACTGGTTTTTAAAACCAATGAAGAATTTTTAGCGCAAAAAGATGCGGTGATTGCAACCGGGAGTTTGCGACGAAAAGCACAATGGCTCAACCGCTACCCTACTCATAGTATTGTCGGCCTTAGAGGCAATGTCAATACCCGTCTTGAGAAATTAGAAAACAGTGATTGGAATGGTGCCATCTTTGCGGCAGCTGGTTTGGGACGACTTGAACTCACCCCCGAAGATTCTGTAAATTTAGAATGGATGGTTCCTGCTCCTGCGCAAGGGGCTGTAATGATCGCAAGCCTAAAAACAAATACAGAAGCCATTGAAGCATGTGCTCAACTTAACCATGATGAGACCGACATTTCAACTAAGATAGAGCGTGAGTTTTTAAACAAATTAGAAGGTGGCTGTAGCGCACCCATTGGAGCTCTCGCTTATGTAAAAGAAGAAGAAGTTCATTTCCATGGAATTGTTTTAAGCACGGATGGAACTAAAAAAATTGAAGCCAAACGCACAGCAAAACTTGGCGAACACCATACGCTTGTCGATGACTGTGTCGAATTTATTTTAAGTCGAGGAGGGAAAACTTTGATTGGCACTACAGCAATAGACAACGGACCAACCACTATTTTTTCATCAAAGTTACTAAGCCGAGGACAAAAAGATTTATTTAATAACGCTCTTAAAGTTGAAAGCTCCGATTTTATAAAAACATCGGCAAATAGAATTAAGCCCGTATTTTTAAAGGCCGCCCACAAAAATGTGGTCATTACAAGTAAAAATGGTGTTGATGCCATCTTGAATAATTCCCCCGCCGAAGATCTAAAATTTGAAACCATTTACTGCGTTGGCAGACGTACTAAACGCCTTATCGAGAAAAAAATTGGACCCGTCAAGCATTCCGAAAAAAATGCCAAAGCACTAGCAAATTATTTAATAGATTATATTGAGGGCTCCGAAGTGACCTATTTTTGTAGTGATATTCGCATGGATGATTTGCCTACTATTTTAGGTGAAGGCAATATCAACGTTCAGGAAATCGAAGCTTATAGTACCAAGCTTGAAGCACCTAAATTAGAAAAATCTATTGAAGGTGTTATGTTTTATAGCCCTTCTACAATTCAAAGTTTTTTACAAAAAAATACGCCGGACTGTATCGCCTATTGTATTGGAGAAAGTACAGCCAAGGAAGCAAAAAAACATTTTAAAGATGTACGCGTAGCTAAAATTCCTACAGTAGAAAGTGTCATCGAACTTGTAAATCAAAATTATATTTAGACGTTATGATCAAAAACGATTTGTTTTTAAAAGCATTAAGAGGTGAAACTGTTGAACGTCCTCCTGTTTGGATGATGCGTCAAGCTGGACGTTATTTACCAGAATTTATCGCCATAAGAGAGAAATATGACTTTTTTACGCGCTGTCGAACCCCTGAGCTCGCAAGTGAGATTACGGTACAGCCGATCCGACGCTATGGAATGGACGCTGCAATATTGTTTTGTGATATTTTGGTAATTCCTCAGGCAATGAACATTGAGGTTGAAATGAAACCTAATTTTGGCCCTTACTTACCAAATCCAGTCCGTACACAAAGAGACGTTGATAATGTTATTGTACCCGACGTGACGGTAGAGTTGGATTATGTATATCAAGCCATTAAAGCCACCAAAAAATTATTGAATGATGACATTCCATTGATTGGTTTTGCAGGTTCTCCTTGGACTATTTTATGTTATTGTGTACAGGGTCAAGGAAGTAAAAACTTTGATAAAGCTAAGGAGTTTTGCTTTACAAACCCGATGGCAGCACACCAATTATTGCAAAAAATTACAGACACGACCATTGCCTATCTTAGAGAAAAAGTGAAAGCTGGCGTAAATGCTGTTCAAATATTTGATTCATGGGGAGGGATGCTTTCTCCAACTGATTATCAAGAATTTTCCTGGCAATATATCAATCAAATTATAGAAGCATTGAAAGATGATTCACCCGTAATTGCTTTCGGAAAAGGATGTTGGTTTGCTCTTGGTGAAATGGCAAAATCAAACGCTTCTGCCTTGGGAATTGACTGGACTTGTTCGGCTCGAAATGCTCGTTATTTGACCGGTGGAAATATGACCCTACAAGGAAATTTTGATCCCTCAAGGTTGTTGTCACCTCCTGCTGAAATTAAAAAAATGGTACACCAAATGATAAATGAGTTTGGAAAAGACAAGTACATTGTAAATCTAGGACATGGTATTTTACCAAATATTCCTACAGACAATGCAAGAGCATTTATTGATGCCGTAAAAGAATACCGCGCCTGATGAAAGATCCGTTTTTTAAATATATCCACGAATTGCAAGATCGCATCACTTCAAAACTTGAGTTAATTGATGGGACTGTGATATTCAAAGAAGATATTTGGAAACGTCCGGAAGGCGGCGGCGGCCGTACACGAGTCATCGAAAATGGTACAGTATTCGAAAAAGGAGGCGTTAATATATCTGGTGTTCATGGTAAGTTACCAACATCAATGCAAGCCTATTTTAAGGTTGGTGAGGTTGATTTTTTTGCCTGTGGACTGAGTTTAGTCCTACATCCAAAAAACCCGATGGCACCAACAGTTCATGCGAACTGGAGATACTTTGAAATGTATAATGAAGAAGGAGAAATCATCGACCAATGGTTCGGAGGAGGGCAAGACTTGACACCTTATTATCTATTTGAAGAAGATGCCATGCATTTTCATCAAAGCTGCAAAAATGCTTGTGACAAGCATAACCCCGATTTTTATCCAACCTACAAAAAACGTTGTGACGAATACTTTTACAACAGTCATCGGGAAGAAGCAAGAGGGATTGGCGGTCTATTTTTTGATTACTGTAAAGCCTCTGAATTTATGACCATGCAACAATGGTTTGATTTTGTCTCTGAAGTGGGTGATAGCTTCTTGGAAGCCTATGTCCCAATTTTAGAAAAAAGAATTCATTTACCTTATAGCCCTGAAGAACGCAACTGGCAAGAAATTCGAAGAGGACGCTATGTAGAGTTTAATTTAGTACACGACAAAGGCACCCTTTTTGGGCTAAAAACAAATGGAAGAATCGAGAGTATTTTAATGAGTTTACCTCCACATGTTCAGTGGGTGTATGACCATCATCCAGAGCCGAACAGTAGAGAAGAACAATTAATACGGGTGTTAAAATCCCCTAAAAACTGGATTTAATTATGTATCCAATCAAAAGAAATAGACGCTTACGATCCAATGAATCGATCCGTAATTTAGTGAGAGAAACGATCATTACTCCAAATGATTTTTTAGTGCCTTTATTTGTTGTAGAAGGCAAAGGAATTAAGTCTGAAATTCCTTCCATGCCCAGCTACTTTCGATTTAGTTTAGACACACTTGAAACTGAAATAAAACTACTTTGGAGCCTAGGATTGAAGTCGGTACTCGTATTTGTAAAAGTGGCAGATTCACTTAAAGACAACAAAGGTGCTGAAGCCTTAAATTCAGACGGATTGATGCAGCGTGCAGTAAAAACCATCAAAAACATCTGTCCTGAAATGTTAGTCATGACCGATGTAGCCTTAGACCCTTATTCAATATATGGCCACGATGGAATTGTTTCTAATGGAATTATTCAAAATGATGATACTGTAGAGATTTTAACAGCAATGAGCTTGTCTCACATTGAAGCAGGTGCCAATTTTGTAGCCCCTAGTGATATGATGGATGGTCGA
>Ga0208809_1000204_pt1 | contig 10824 bp, 16 predicted proteins | sample Colrivmet1556B02_FD_187673 | JGI IMG/M metagenome (GOLD analysis project Ga0208809, IMG submission 187673) | Estuarine microbial communities from the Columbia River estuary - metaG 1556B-02 (SPAdes) (version 2) | ecosystem: Environmental > Aquatic > Marine > Intertidal zone > Estuary | place...
ATTAGAGTTAAAAGATCATGTATTGCAAAGAGTTCAAAAAGAAGTAAAAATTGTAACTGGTGAATTTAATAAAACTGATGCTAAAAAATTCACACAGTTCTATGAAGTTGCAAATAGAATAGTAACTAATTATGAAACTTCTGGAGAATTCAATCAAATGGTATTACAGGGTAAAAGTGGACAGAGGTCTATTGTTATAGAACCAATCAGTAATTCTGACATACCAGCTTCCGGTAAAATGGAAATAACAATTAAAGATTCGTCTGGTAAAGCTACAGTAGAAACACTTATTAATTATTTACTTAAACTTGAGTACTTAAGGACTCCTTCTAAATTTGAGGCAGATCTTAATCAAGCAGTAGCAGACATTATTGCAGAAGGTCAAGCTGATTACTGGATGGTATTTAGGGGAAGTCAAAATAATATCCTAGGTAAAATAGTTAGCAAGGACAGAAACTCTGAATTCTTATATGACACTATCAGCCAAAACGGTATTAAATTTAAAGAACCAATTTAAACAGATACTAACTACAACAAACTTTAAAAGCTGCCTCTGAGCAGCTTTTTTTGTGAGCCAATGTTAACAGAAAATTAGATTTTTAAAAAAATGGAAAAACTAGAAAACTTAATAAAAAAAGATGATATATAATATGAGAGTATAATACCTCATCAAATATATGTTTTTCAAATGGCTAAACAACTCAATCCAGATGGTAACCCCACTTCTGAGATCGAGCCAAACAGCAAGTCGATTGAGAACTTATCAACTACGCCAGAGGCAAATGATCTAGATGAATATTTTGACGATTCAAAACACCTAGATGATGTCGGTAACGTTGTAGATGAGAGCGCAATTTGGGTTTATTTCGGAGTCGGAGGTCCTGCTTAAAAGCAATGTTAAGGGCGCTAAATAGCAATATTTAGCGCTCTTTTCTTTTAAACAAAATAAGGATGATAAATATAACTATATAACATAACACAAATTTAAACATTATGACAACAATTTTAATTATTCTAGGACTAATCGTAGCCGCTGCGGCCGTTTATTTCTATGCCATTAAAACCGGTAAAATCGAAGATGCAGATGGTGACTATATAGCAGATGATGCTGAAAAGGTTGCTAAGGAAATAAAACGTAGAGCTAAGAATGTAAAATCAGAATTAGCAGACGTTAAGAAGGCAGCGAAAGAATTCGCTGATCAAGCTGAAGATGTATTAGAAGCTGCAAAAGGTAAAAAGAGTACACGTAGAAAGACTACACCTAAGAAAGCTACTAAGACTTCTGGAAAAGGTTCTGGAAAAGGAGCTAAGGCTTCTGGAAAAGGTGCTGGTAAAGGAGCTAAGGCTTCTGGAAGTGGTTCTGGAAAAGGTTCTGGAAAAGGAGCAAAAGCTTCTACATTAGGTTCTGGTAAAGGAGCTAAGGCTTCTGGAAAAGGTTCTGGAAGAGGTATTACTAAAAAATAAATAAACTTAAACTTACAAGATGGCTAATTATTTAAACTTTACAAAAGCAACATTTAATCCATACAACCCTAAAGTTCTTAATGAGGGTCAATTCTCATGGATAACTTATGATACTGATACGCAAATCGGTTCAGAAAGAGAAAATACTATTGACGTATATATGTACGACAATGAAGGCAATCAATGGTATGAAAAAGGGTATGAAGGTTACGGTCAATTCGGTAACATGGATTATTATGAATTATTAGCCAAGATGAATGGTTTTACAGAAGAAGACCTAGAGGATAAAGCATTACTCAAATCTATTAGAGCAATGGGTAAAGCAGAAATGAGAGATATAGGTATTGCCTTAGCTTTCGATCCTAAAGGTAAGAAAATCAAGACTAGAGCAAAAGGGGGTAAAGTCCTATTCCCTGCATTAGTTGAAGATCCAAAATTTAATTGGAAAAGACATGACTTTACTCAAGAGGCTGAATCTGATCCAAATCAATCATGGTATCAGGAACCTGAGTATGATGATTATGAAGATGACGACGATTACGAACAAGGTTGGTATGAAAATGTTCAACCAACACATGAAGGTGTAATGTCTGACATTCACCAGATGATAGGTAATCATAAATCTTTTGATACTTTTCAAAAAGAATTCTTTAAAGAATATGGCCACAAAAAAGTAATGAAGAAAACTCCTGAGTTTTTAGAATGGCTAGAGGCTTTATATAACGATAGCCAATTTGCGGTTGCTGAAGAAACTGAAGTAGAAGAAGTTACTGAAGCTAGATTTGTAAAAGATTTTGATAAAGACGTATTAGACGCTGAATACAAAGCTGATGTAACAACACAATATCCATCTGCTAAATTCTTTATTGGTAAAATGACACACTTCTTTGGAGAACTAGAACCAAACTTATTCTTTAAAGCATACTATAAAGACTTTGTAAATAAAAACGGTGGAAAAATTAAAGGTGATTTTAAAATAGTTACTATATACTCTGAAAAGGGAAGTAGGTATGTTAACCTATTCAATAGAGATGTAAATGAATCAGTTACTGAACCAGTAGTTAATGAAGCCCTTTCAAAAGAGCAGAAAATGGTTGAAACTTTTTTAAATAAAATCGCAAAAGAATTTGATTACTCTACTCAAGATGCTGTTAGATTTGTAAAAGAAACTATTAGCAAAATGGGATTAGATGAATCTGCTGATGTAATCACAGAGGGACGTTCTATTAATAAAATCTCTAAAGATTTAGAAAAAACAGTATTGTCAATGAAAAATACTGTTGATGAATGGAAAGAGGCTGAGGGCGAAAGAAAATCAGAATTATTAGAAAAACTAAGAGAGCTTAATAAGAACAAGGTTGAGCTATCAAAAGAATTAGATTTAGCTGTCGCTGGAAAAGATCATGATCTACAATTAGCAATAACAGAAGCTGAAGAATTAGCTTATTTAGAATTAGATGTAATTAATATTCTAAACGATTAATGAGAAATAAAAAAATTACAAGTTTCGAAGACTTTAAAAGAATGGATGAAGGTATTCAATCAGATCTTAAGAAGTATATAAAAAAACATAAAGAAGAATTAGAAAGTCTAGCCGACGAAGATCAATGGGATGACATTTACAACCAGTTATATACTGAGTTTGATGTAGAACCTAATAGCTCAAAAGCAAAGGATATTAAGCAGACATTCGATTTTATCTTTTAAAAAAAGATTTTAATCTTACAATGGCAAAAGAATTAAATGAAGACAGTGGAATAAAAGTTAGTGTAAAAACATTAATAGCTATTGCTGTCGCGATTACAACTGTGGTTAGTTTTTGGTTTGCATTTCAAGCTCAACTCGATGATATGAGAGACGAGATAGAAGAAGCAAAAACTCTACCAGCTCCAAACATTTCTAGAACAGAATACGAACTCAAAGATGAGTTGGTACGTTCTACTATACTAAACACACAAGAAGATGTATCAGAAATTAAGGAGGATTTAAAAGCAATTGAAAAACATCTTCGAGGTAAATAACATGAAAAAACTAATATTCATATTAATTGCATTGGTATCGTTTAATACTGCGGATGCACAAATTACAAAGAAGGTTAAGAAATTCTTTAAATACTCTACTATTTATGGAGTTGCTGGAGAAGCACAACCACAAACTAGTACACTAAAAACTTATTTTGTAGATCAAGGAGGAGAATTATTTGATGTTACACCAGATGCTGAAACTAATTATTCTTATGGTTTTGGTATTAGAAAGGTTGCAAGATTTGATTATGAGAATAAACCTAATCAATTTTATGATGGAACGGAAATCCAAACAGGATTAAGTTCTAATATAGGTGCTGTTAAAGGTTGGGAATATAAATTCCAATGGGAATGGGCAAGACAGTTTGGTAATGAATACACAAGAGAAGATATATTTCTTAGATATTTAGGAGATAACTTTATCTTTAAACTAGAACAAATGCAAGATGGTCTTGCAGATCTGGATTATAGAGCAGTAGATCTTAGATGGAGAAAACCAATAGGTAAAAAACTTAACTTTTCTATCGGTGCTGCATTTAGAACACACAGACCTTATGGTTACTTACCAATCGCAGATTACTTAGATGATAATCCATGGTGGCAATTAGCATACGACAATGGTTACAGTGATAACTATTATGGTATCGATTATGATAACGATGGAGAATTAGATAACTTTGATTTCTTTTGGAATGATGAAAATGGCGAGAGAGTTTCAGATACAGATTTAGATTTTAGAACTAATGTATATGGTGGTCTTGTAAATGATTTTAATAGAGAAGGACTTATACAGATTGAAGATCTTGGTACAATATCTCCAGTTATAGGATTAGACTTTTACCACTACTCTCAAGACGGTAATAACTGGGCACATATTTACACTTCAGTTATGCCATATCACCAACAAGTTATGGGTAATAAAGACTTTTCTTATGGTAAATTTATTAGTGAAGGAGAAGATGCACAATGGACTGATTTTACAATCGGTGCAATGACCGGGTGGAAAATAACAAAGAAGTTAGGTGTTTTTGCAGAAATGAATTATCTACAATATTGGGATAGACAAGTATTTACTGCTAAAGCTGGCTTAAACTTCCAATTTAGATAATTATGAAAAAAATAGCAATTATATTTTTATTAGCATTTGGATTAATAGCGTCTTCTACGGTAGCAGATTCAACTAATGTAGGAATAACTGATGTAGAACCAAAGTATTTAACTTCTGATACATTTAGTAAGTCTATTAATACTGGTATAGTTATTGTAGAATTTGTAGCCTCTTTTGTTGAGCCATTTTCAGAATGGGAAGCAATAGAAGATGGGACTTATTACAGGGTAGATATTGAAAAATACCCAGATCTTAAAAAGAAATACAAAGTAAGATCTATTCCAACTATTTTAGTATTTAATAACGGTTCTAAGGAATTAACATATCGTGCAAACATTATGTTAGAATTAGACGTAACAGCAGAAGAGATACACGAAGATATAGAGGATCTATTCTCAGATAAATTTTAATATGTGGGAAAGGATAACAAAATACTTTAGTTCAATAAAGAATACGCTACTGTATTTTGACTTTCAACCCTTACTATTTTTCTGGATCTCAAGTGATATTTTAAACAACCTAGTCCTATGGACTGACTTAACATACTGGGAGGCCGCTGGCCAACCGAACACATACTGGTTATATTTCTTATACCTAATATGTAGCACATTGATGCTGGTCTTTATACACAACCTAAAATGGTTATCAAGATTTGTATCTCTTTACTTAATACTCTATTTGTTTTCTACGATTAGATATTTAGTAAGCATACATGGAGGCGATGAAGCCTTCACAGTAACAGATTTTAAAAACATATTGATTACATGTTGGTATGCTTTCATGTGGACTTGGATTCTATTTAAGTTAAAGAAAGAAATACTACATAGATCACTAAGATAATGAATGAGAATATAACTACAATTATTATTACTACAATATCTGTACTATTTGGTGCAGGTGGTTGGAAATTCTATGAGTTTCTTATTCGTAATAAACGAGAGAAACAAAAAGAGGATAAGTCTGAACAGAATATCTATAGAGACGATCTTATGGCTAGAGTTGAAAGATTAGAGAAAGACAAGAACGAACAGACTGAAGAATTAATGAAAGTTAAAGTAGAAGCAGCTGGTCTAAAAATGAAAGTTGAATTCTTAGAAAGAGAACTAGATAGAATTAAATCAAGATAACTATGAAAAGGTTTTTTAAAATATTACTTATATCATTTCTAGTAGGCTTTATCGGATCTGTTATTTACAACGTATTCCTACATAAGGCAGAATTATCACACATAGAAACAATCATCCTACAAAACAACACTGTTAAAGAATCAGTTGAAAATTCTAAATATCCTACCATTAACAAGCCAGCGAGTAGCCAAACAACTGTTATATATGGTGACAGTGTAAGAGTATTTAAAGAGGGGTCAAATTAATTGCAAAATAGTTGCCATAGAATTTTTTTATGTCAATTATTTTTCGTATATTAGTACTATAATTAAAAAACATATACATGTTGTACACTTATTGTAAAGACACTTTATCTTTTAGAAAGGTAAAGCCAAAACAAAAACATGGTATAATAATTGGCCTAGTATTTTTATTAGGCTATATTACTCTAACTGCAATGGTTAGTAATGCCAAACAAGCAGGTTTTAAAGAAGCCTTAGACATACCGATTGAATCGACGGTTGTAATTCTAGAAGATGATTCAGTAAAATTTTCACAAGACAATTTAGTAAAGGAACTGAAAAGACTAAATGTCAGATTTCCACACATTGTTTTAGCACAATCTATATTAGAGACTGGCCACTGGGAAAGTAGAATCTATCAAGAGAATAATAACCTATTTGGTATGAAGCAGGCTAGAGCCAGGGCTACTACAGCAAAAGGTACTCAACTAGGACATGCTTATTATGATGATTGGAAAGAATCAGTTACAGATTATGCACTTTACCAAGCTGCATATCTCAACAAACTACGTACTGAAAAGAAGTATTTGAATTACTTAGATAAAAACTATGCTGAGGCAAAGAACTATGACAAGAACCTAATTACTATTATAGAAAGAGAAAATCTAAAAGAGTTATTTTTAGACTGATATATACTATAATATCATAAACAAAACTTATTAATATGAAATTAAAAACATTAGAGCAGTTTGAATCAAAAGACCCATGTGAATGTGGTGGAAACTGTGGTTGTGGTGGTAAACCCGTAAATGAAAAATTTAACTTTAGTAAAAAAGAAGTAGAAAAAGCTGCTAACTTAATAGCATCTGCAATTGCTCAAGCTGATATGGTTAAAACAAAAGTACATCACTTAGAATACGACAAAGGCCGTGGAGCTGGTTTTGACATCTCAATTGATGGTGAAGAATCTGCAGGTGGAAGTTATGTAGTTAAAGATAACGGAGACGTTGTTAACGCCGCAATAGGAAACTCACACCCAAACGCAGTCTATAATACAATAGGTAATAAAAGTATTGCTGATGTTTTTATTAACATGGAAAAGTATGAATCTAATACAGTTACTGAAAGCTTTGTAGCATACACAGAAAATTCAAAAGGAGAATACGAAGTAGTTAAGGTACTTAAAGATCAAGGAGCAGCTAAAGCTTGGCGTAAAAAGAATGCATATCTTTTAGATGATGATTCTGTTGATGTAAAATCAATTGGTACTACTCCTAAAAAAGATTGGGATAAAACACATCCTGAGCTTGCTACCGAATCTGTAGTTACTGAAGCTAAGAAATATAAATTTAAAGAATTAGCTAAAGCATGGGAATTTGTTTATGGTGAAGAAATGGAAGATGAGTATGAAGGTTTCTATCAAGAAGTAGTTGGTAAGTATAAGAACAAAGTTACTAAAGAAGATATTGCTGAAATATGGAACAATGTATACGGTGAAGATATTGCTGTAGAATATGATGGGTTCTTTAAATCTATTAAAGAAAACTTAAATGAGGCTATTAATCTAGAAAGATTTAATAATATAGAAGAAGCTAACGCAGATGGTACTATCTCAGATGACGAAGATGATGCTGTTGAAAATATGCTTGTAGATGTAGAATATATGGTTGATGAATTAGTTAACTATATTAAGGTAGAGACTGAAAAGATCGGAGGTCGTTTTAGATCTCCTGGAATGGAAGCACAATGCCTTAAACTTGTTAAAGAAACATTTAAAAAACATAAGGTAAGGCTATAATGGCATATATAGATAACTTTCAAGACTTTATACAATATCACGCTAATGCAGCTGGTATGACTAGAGAAGAGTATATGGCAGTTTTAATGTCTGAAGCTAAAAAACCAGGACCAGACCCATATCATAGAGGTCTAGAAGATGGTGAAGTAGAGGATAAAGAAGATCAAATTAAGAAACAAGCAGATATGGACGATGACGATCCAGATGCTTACAAAGAAATGCCCGGTGATAAAGAGGCTAAAGAGAAAGGTGAAGTAAAAACTTCTAAAGCTACTAAGGCATATAACAAGCTATATAAAGAAAACAAGTATATTAAAAGTTTAGATACTTTTAATGAGTCAACAGTCATTGAAGCTGACGATAAAGAGCAAAAATCAACAGATAGAGGCCCTTTAGATGATGATAAAATTAATACTGCACTTAAAACTAAAGCAGAGGAATCTGGAGTGCCAATTGGAATTATCAGAGCTGTAATGAGAAGAGGTCTTGCTGCATGGAAATCAGGTCACAGACCAGGAGCTAACCAACAACAATGGGGTTATGCAAGAGTAAATGCATTCTTAACTAAAGGCGAAGGTACTTGGGGTAATGCTGATAAAGATCTTGCAAAAGAAGTTAGAGATGGTGGACATGATAAAAAATTAAAGAAGGCATAATGGATTTCAACGATTTTTTAAACGAGAAGAATTTTCAAGTAGTTACTAGTGGCCATGCCGTTAAATATAGACTATCGTACCAATATGGTAAGGGTGGTTTTTTAGCATTGGCTTCATCTAGTAAAGAGAATGATAAAGAAATAGAAATAGATGATGTGTTTGAATTAGGTAAAGCTATTGAAGACAGTATTAATGCCGAACTTAAAAAACGTAAACAATTATTTACAGTAGAACAAGACCATGGTTACCAAGGAGCAGGATTTGCTTTTTATTTAAACATGGATGACGTAATAAAATTATTAAATAAATAAGATATGAACACGAAATTAAAATCACTTAGTAGCTTTATTAATGAAAGCGATGTTTATGATGAACAAACTAGAGAGCTTTTATTTACTGATGATACTGAATATACATTAAGACAATTTATTAAAATTGCTAAGAAGTCAGTAGAAGGTAAAGAAGCATATAAGCGCCAATCTAATTTTGGTAAAGGAATTAAATTAGCAGAATACCTAAGAAAGAATATGCCAGGTGGACTTGCTAATAAAATGAAAGCAAGAGTCTATAGAAACGCTTGGAATTACGGTGGTAATTTAGAAGTTTCTATCAAATTAAAAGCAGGAGATAAGGATATATTTTATTTTGGTTCTGCCAATTCAACAAGACAACCTAGATATTCATTTAGTGAGTTATTTAATGGTACTATAAAGCCATCTGATCCAGGTAATCCAGAAAGAGATTTTGGTATGGGAACCGTACATGGTTCTTATCAGTCTATTTCTAGATTTGATGAATTCATGTCAGATATTGTTGGTGTATTTGTAGACTTCGAAAGAGTGAATGGTGGGCCGTTTGATTTAAAAGGTGCCATCGCAAATGAAAAAGCTAGAAAGAAAGTAGTTGCTGCTTGGAACAAGATCGAACCTAAAGTTGAGAAGCAATATGATATTGCTAAAGAAGCTGCAAGAAATGCACATAGAGAAATTAGTATTAGAATGCCTTATATTAGATCTGCTGAAAAGAGAATTTACTATAAGACAGACGAACCAAGAGAGTTAAGACACCCAGATGAGTATGGTGATAGAGCCTATGATATTATAGACGGAAAAGACTATGCTAAATATGAAGCTGCACAGGCTAAGATCTCAGATCTAATTGAGGCTTTTTGTAAAAAACACGGCTACGAATTCGTTTGGGCTGCAAGCTGGTAATAAACAATAGATAATTATGGCAAAGACAAAAATATTTTGGATAGCAAAGAAGGTTGATGACACCATGCAAATGTGGGGTTACAACAACAAAAGAAAGGCAGAAGAGAAAGGCTTAGAGCTTTTTGGTGTAGGTATTACAGATTTCTCATTTAATTTAGATGGTGAAGAGTTTGAAGATGAAGACGGATTCACTGCTTATATTTCCTCTGGTCAGATTGATTCATTTGGTCACTTCTTACTATATAGAGCAGATGGCATGCCACATGCAATAGGCCTAGAACAGGAAATGGCTGCTACTGAATATGTAGAGGCTGAACTACCAAGTAGCGCAGGGGCATGTTTCCCAGCTAAACTAAAAGGTGGTTCATGTGATGTTTATATGTCTAGTGCTGTTGAAGCTAACGGTGCACTATGGACATTTGAAGATGGTGATATATATGAAAAGACAAAAACAACTATGAGACACATACCAACGTTTGAGTCATTTATTAATGAGGCTCGAGCAGTTAAGAACACAAAATCTGAAAAGATTATATTCGATAGCCCAGCAGATATGGCTAAAGGTATTATAGATTACTTTAAGCAGTACGATTATACATTAGAAGATAAGTATGATGAGAACTGGTATTCAGATCTAATTAAGAAGAACTTCATACCTACAAATAAGAATACTTCTACAAACATGGATCACCAACTCAACTTAACCGATGAAAACGGTAAAAAGGTAAAAGGTGCATTCGGTTTAGTAAATCTATACGTTGACCGTGATAGTGAGAAACTAGCAGTCATAATCAGTATTGGTAAACCTTAATTAACTCTAACTAACTATAACAAATTAAAGGCTGCCTCTGAGCAGCTTTTTTTGTGAGCAAATGTCAGCCCTACGAGTAGTTTGAGTGCACAAGTCTAAAAGGAACTCCAAGTCTAGGTGGTGAGATCAGCGACGATTCCTCAGATTCCTCTGAGGTCAGTGGAAAAAATTTTAGGAGATTTTGTAAAACTGTGTTAGTATGGTGGCCCTTCCAGACAACTGGCCTCGACTGGCCGCTTAGGGCCTGGCCTGACCAGCGAGCCGCTAAGGCAGATAGGACGTTAATTGCCAGTGATTTCCGCTAAGTACAGATAGGTCACATGGAGTTGCGATGAGGTGCCGGCATGATTTAGGCAGACTTCTTGTAACAGAGCTCTGCAGCACATAGGCACCACCTGGCC
>Ga0208809_1000239_pt1 | contig 10230 bp, 8 predicted proteins | sample Colrivmet1556B02_FD_187673 | JGI IMG/M metagenome (GOLD analysis project Ga0208809, IMG submission 187673) | Estuarine microbial communities from the Columbia River estuary - metaG 1556B-02 (SPAdes) (version 2) | ecosystem: Environmental > Aquatic > Marine > Intertidal zone > Estuary | place...
CGGCCCCCGCTTCTTTGCAGACACTACGATGAACCAGGATCCCTCCGCGGAACGCTTGGCTCAGATCGCTTGCGAGGCGGCAGCCATGGTGCGCAAAATGAATATTGAACCCCGGATCGCTCTGCTGAGCTACTCCAACTTTGGGTCATCCGCTGAGGGTAAGACGCCCCGAAAAATGCGTGAGGCTTTGAGAATAATTCGCGAGCGGGAGCCTGGATTAATCGTTGATGGCGAAATGCAGGCCAACTTCGCGGTGGACAACACCTTGCTGCAGGAACAATTCCCATTCAGTGATTTGGTGGGAAAAGAGCCCAATATTTTTGTGTTCCCCGGATTGAGCTCCGCCAACATTTCGTACAAACTCTTACAATCCATGGGCAGCATGGAAGCCGTTGGTCCGTTGTTAATCGGATTGAATTATCCAGCCCACGTCTTACAGCTCGGTTCCAGCGTGCGCGAGATTGTCAATGCCGCGGCGATGGCGGTGATTGACGCCCAGTCGCGGGAGGTAGCTGACTGAAGCCTAGGGCCGCTGCGAGAGCAAGACCCGTACAGAGCCACCAGAGGGAGGTGAACCCGGCTCCGGCAATCATGCGCGTCCCAATGATGGGGGCTAGGATATGCCCGAGAGCGTAGGTAGCGGCATACATGCCTAGGTACCGACCTCGAGAGGCGTCTCCGGCGCGCAATGTGACCCAGGAAATCATAAAGGGCATAGCGAGAATTTCGGCGATGCTCAGGATGCCCATGGAGACGAATAAGTTGGGTACGCCGTCCAAGAGATTCAAGGTGGCAAAGGAGAGCGCCAAAACCACGCAGCCTAGCGCGATGGCAAATCGGGGCTTGATTCGATTTTGCGCCCAATTGACAAAAACCATTTCACAGCCGACCACAAGGACTCCATTCGCACCGAGCAGCAAGCCAATCATTTCCTCGGACAATCCAAACTCCCCACGGTAATACAAAGGCAAGGAGGCCACCAACTGAAAGAAGACGATCGCAAAGAGCAAGACCAAGGCGGAAAAAGCCAACGCGCTGCGATCTCGGAAAGGCGATTTCCCAGTTGGCTTGGCTTCTCGGGCCTGCCGGGGTTGGCGTTTGCGGAAGTAGGCAGTAAAGAGGATCCCTGCACCAAAGCAGGTTAAGGCATCCGCCCAAAACAAGCCCTGGTAGTTTAAAGCGGCAATGAGCCCCGCTGCAGCGGGGCCGAGGGAAAAGCCCAAATTGATGGCCATGCGGTTTAGGCTAAAGGCCTTGGTGACGTTTTCGGGCTTGGCATATTCAAAAACGGCCGCCGAATTCGCGGGACGTACCATGTCGGCCACGGCCGTGAGCAAGAAAATACCCAAGCATAGTAGCCAAAAAGACGAAACAAAGGAGAGTCCTAAGAATAAAATACTCCCGCCAAATAGCGCAAAACTTTGGACTTTGTAGCTCCCTATGCGGTCCGTCCAATAACCTCCATTGAATGCGCCCAACATAGACCCGGCGCCAAAGCAGGCCATCACATAGCCCGTATCCTCGAGGCTAAATCCCAGACCCTCTGTGAGATATAGGCTCAAAAAGGGGAGAACCATGGTGCCTGCTCGGTTGACAAACATGACTGTGGCCAAAACCCAGGCCTCTGTTGAGAGCCCACTGAAAGCGGCTTTGTAGCTTCGAAGCGCGGCGTGGATGGGATTCTGGATGGGCATGTTGGGGCAAAGGTACCGCCCAAAAGCCCCGTCTCTTTTGCTATCTTCACCCCAATGAAGCGCTTCCTATCGATTCTACTCCTCAGCAGTGTGCACCTCGCTTGGGCGCAGAATGACCCGCACTTTTTGCACGGCTTTGGGTACGATTATTCTATTGGTGTTCCCCGCAATAATGCCGGCCAATTATTTATCGGCAATGGCTTGTCCTATGTGCCGCGCTATGTAAAGCCCATCAATGACGACCTCAGTCTAGGGCTGAGTGCCCCCTTTGGGGGGGCCTTTGTCCAGTCCATGGTGACCGGGGCGGGGGCCTTCGGAGCGAATTATGCGGTATGTGCGGAATTTGCAGCGGGCATGGGATCAACCCAGAGTAGCAGCCGGCTCCTTGGCGCCTTCTTTGGACTCGGATTTGGAAGCTATGACGTCTATTATTTCGACGTCTTTGGAACAACGCGGGACGCCCATTACGGGCCTTATGTTCAAACCGGGGTGCGTATTCCCTATTATGGACAGGACGTTACCGTGGTGCTCTCCAATTGGCGCGGCATGAATGCGAAGAATGGCCGATCTCAGGTCTTTGCCTTGAAACTGATTTACGAGTTTTTCTAAGTGGCGGAATTAGCCTCCCGATAGAAGTTTCTTCACAGCATCCGCCACGGCTTTGCCCTCGGCTTTTCCTGCCATGGCTTTGCTGCACACCCCCATAGCTTTACCAAAATCGCCCATTCCCGCAGCACCCACGGAGGTCAAAAGGGGTTTAAGCGCTTCCTCCAAGGCGGCACCTTCGAGCATTTCGGGGAGGTAGGCGGCGATGACTGCGAGCTGCTCCTCCTCGATGGACGCCAAGTCTGGGCGATTCTGCTGGTGATAAATGTCGGCAGATTCCTGACGCTGTTTTTTCAATCGCTGCAACACAGCGACCTCTTGGGCTTCCGTTAACGCACCATGATTGCCCGCATTGGACTTTTCCATGGTTAGGGCGGTCCGAATGGAGCGAATCGCTTCAAGGCGCACGGTGGCTTTCGCCCGCATGGCGTCCTTGAGGTCCTGCGTTAATTGGCTATCCAAAGCTTCAGTCGACATTATCGTGGAGGAATGAGTTATGTGCGCGGAATTCGATGTCTTTCTTATCGCCTGAAATACCTGTTTGGCCTAGGTTGGATTCCTTGGAGTAGGCTTTGGGGGCGACGTCCATGCCCTTGCGCTCAAAGCTCGGGGTATCCCACTCTTGCTCCGAAACGAGGGCTTGCACCGTGTTTTGGAAGCTGTGGTTGTAATTCTGCAAATAAGCGCGACGTTCGGCGGACAGGCGCTGAAGTTGCTCCCGGCTGATGGGGTCATTCTCGGGATCGAGGGATACGGGACCGCGCGGCGCTGGTTGGACCACTTTAAGTTCAAACCCCGACTCATCGCGTCCGGTTGTGCGGGGCACTTCAACGGAAATCTCCGGGCGGGATGAAGGCAAGGCCGCTTCGGGATCCAGCACAGGAGCCTCGGTTGCACTGAAGGAGGACTCCACCTGTGTGGTTATAGCCTTGGGCGCCTCAACAATGTCTGAGATGTCCTCGGCCGCCTCGGCTTCGTTGGTCGGGCTGTCGGCGTGGATGTTCTCGGCGACCGGGGCGGCATGGCCAGCCAAGGAGGCCTCCAGGGCACGCAGGTCTTCAAGATTAAAGCTGGAAACCTCGCGGCGCACGGGGCGTTCTTCTTCTTGGGCTTCGTTGGCCACTTCGCTACGTTCTTCCGCCTGAATTTCGGGCTGGTCAAAATCGGAGGCTGCGGCTGTCTTCTCGGCATCCATGGTTAGGTCTTCCCGCTCAGGAAGGGTCGCCTCTGCGGGGCGAAAATCGTGCGACATGTCTGCTTCGGCATGCAAGTCCTCCAAGATGTCCACCTCTTCCGATACGTCGTGCCCGACCTCTCCCAATGCGAGATCATCCACTAGGCCATCGACTTCTGGGTGGATTTCAGGAACCACAGGAGCAGAAAATTCAGGGATGAATTCGTCCTCCGGAGCATCCAAGATGAATGCATCAAAGCGCTCATGGGCATCCCATAGGAAGCTGGGACCCTCTTCGGCGTCCTCGTCATCCAGGGCAAAAATGCTCACTTCCTCGGATTCGTTGGCTGGCTCCCCAGAAAGCGGTTTTTCAAAGTCCCACTCAACCGTGTGGCTCATATCAAAAGCGGGGGTCTCGTAGGCGGGGGAATCTTCTTCGTTATCCAACGTGTCGAGGGCCAGGGGCTCCATGGACATCGTAGGCACCTCCTCCATTTCCGCCTCGTGGACCTCGATGGGGTCTGTCATGGATTCGAAGGATTCGACTTCCGTGGTGGGCATCGGGGCGGGGTGGTCTATCGGAGCGACTTCCTCTGAATCAAAGACGTCCGCAGAGGGCTCGGCCAGCGGCGTCTCCCAAGGAGCGTCTAGATCCTCCTCCAATGTGGGCAGGGGGAAGTGTGCCTCCGACGCTTCAGCGTCATCGCCTTCTTGAGCCCCCTCGGCATGGAGAGCGTCGGCCACCGAAGTGTCGGCGTCCACCTCATCCAAGTGGTGCACCACGGGCTCCGCATCTTCAGGGAGCGGGGTGCGCTCTAACGGCTGCTCCGCCATCGGAAGGCCCATCATATTGGGGCGGTTGGCAGATTTGGGATCTTCGGGAAGAGGCTGGTCTTCAATCGCGTCAAACAAGTCTATTTGCGCATTGGGACCCGAAGCCACTTTGGGCGCGGGCGCTTTGGGAACAGCGTTTAAAGGCTTGTCTTCATCGAGGTCGTATACGATGGTTTCGGGCACCGCGGGGGCGATAGCGCCGACGGGGTTGCTCGCACTGAAACCGGTTGCGATGACGGTGACTTGTACCGCATCCCCGAGGTGTTCATCCTCGCCGATACCCATGATGATGTCTACTTGGCGGCCCGCCTGATCCTGGATGTAGTCGTTGATTTCGCCGATTTCGTCGAAGGTGATTTCGTGCTGGCCACTGCCCGACACAATCAAGAGTAGTACATGCCGCGCCCCATGAATGTGGTTGTCGTTGAGCAGAGGCGAATCCAAGGCCTCTTGGACAGCGCTCATGGCGCGATCGGGGCCGCTTGCTTTCGCCGATCCCATGATGGCCGTTCCGGAATTGTGCAAGACGGTGCGCGCATCGCGCAGGTCGATGTTCACATTGTAGTGGTGGGTAATGACCTCGGCAATGCCTTTGGCCGCCGTGGCTAGGACCTCATCCGCTTTATTGAACCCCGCTTTAAAGCCCAGATTGCCGTATACCTCTCGGAGTTTGTTGTTGTTGATGACAATGAGCGAGTCGACATTTTCCTTGAGCTTGTCAACTCCCGCTTCGGCTTGACGTTGGCGCAAGCCTCCCTCAAATGCGAAGGGCGCCGTCACGATGCCCACGGTTAGGATACCGAGCTCGCGCGCAGCTTTCGCAATGACCGGAGCAGCGCCCGTCCCCGTGCCGCCACCCATACCAGCGGTAATAAAAACCATTTTGGTTTGGCTCTGGAGGGCAGCTTGGATGACTTCATAGCTTTCCAAGGCCGCTTTCTCGCCGATTTGGGGATTGGCTCCCGCCCCGAGGCCCTCTGTTAAGTCGGCACCGAGCTGAATCTTCGTCTCCACCGGGCTGTGCGCCAGGGCTTGGGCATCCGTATTGCAGACGATAAAGTCCACCCCGCGGATGCCTTGCAACTTCATGTAGTTGACTGCATTGGAGCCTCCACCTCCAACACCGATCACTTTGATGACGGAGGAGCGGTGCTTGGGTAGGTCGAAATCGAGCGTATCAGACATAGTATAGGGTAGGGATCATTCGTCAATCATGTCAATGAACTTGTCTGCCCAGCGTTTGAACCAATTCCCTTGGCTCGTGCTGGTGACTGGCGCGTTGGAGGGACGACCTTCGGCTGCGCTCGCCCACTGGGCCTCCGCTTCTTCTGGCTGGTCGGCCTCATCCAAAATGTGGTCAAATTCTGACTCGTCGGCCGTTTCGTGATCGAAGACGGGGACCTCGGTGTCCGAAGCGACGTCGGCCTCCAGTTCTGTAACGACGGGCTCAGCGGTTTCTTCCAGGGCTTCCACAAAATCAACTTCCTTTCGGCTGTTTAGGCCTTGCATCAATAGCCCGACAGCCGTGGCATAGATAGGGGAATTCAAGGGGTTGGTCGCGTCAAGCGATGCGAGGTGCTCATTGGGGTAGCCGACCCGAGTGTCCAAACCTGTCAAGTACTCTACCAGCTGCTTGATGTGCTTCAACTGGCTGCCACCCCCGGTGATCACGACGCCAGCGATCAGCTTCTTGGAGGGTTGATCGTAGCCGTAATTTTTGATTTCGGTAAAGACCGCGTTAATGATCTCCGTGCAGCGCGCGTGGATGATGCGGCTCAAGTTCTTGAGACTAATCTCCTTCGGATCGCGTCCACGCAGACCTGGAATGGCAACGATTTCATTCTCCTTGTTCTCTCCAGGCCACGCACTTCCAAAGCGAACCTTGAGGGTTTCCGCTTGCTTTTCGATGATGGCACAGCCTTCTTTGATGTCGCTGGTGATGATGTTGCCCCCATGAGGAATGACGGCCGTATGGCGAATGATGCCATCCTTGAAAATGGCCACATCGGTCGTGCCACCTCCGATATCCACCAGGACCACACCGGCTTCCTTCTCTTCTTGGCTCAACACGGCATCCGCGCTGGCAAGGGGCTCCAAGTTGACGGTGTGCAGGTCCAAATTCGCACTCTTCACACACCGCGCGATGTTCTTGATGCTGGTCAGCTGACCCACCACGATGTGGAAGGAGGCCTCCAGACGTCCGCCGTACATGCCCCGGGGCTCCTTGATGTCACCTTGGCCATCCACTTTGTACTCCTGCGGCAGGACGTGGATGATTTCTTCACCGGGCATCATGGCAAGCTTGTGGACGTTTTCGGTCAGGCGGTCCAAATCGGCATCCTCAATCACCTCCTCCGCATCTTCGCGGGTGATGTAATCCGAATGCTGCAAGCTGCGAATATGCTGCCCAGCAATACCCACGGCGACGGATTTGATGTTCAAACCGGCACTTTGCTCTGCGAGCTCCACCGCTTTTTCGATGGACTCAATCGTTTGGGTGATGTTGACCACCACACCGCGCTGGACACCCAAACTCGGTGCCGTACCGTGCCCAATGATTTCAATTTTACCAAATTCATTGTGGCGTCCGATGAGGGCGACAATTTTGGTGGTTCCGATGTCGAGGCCGACAGCAATACGGTGGGTTTTCATAGGGTCAATCGATAAATTCATACACGACTTGGCCGGCAAAACGCACGTCCATCCAGCGCAAGCTATCCAGGGATTTGGCCTGGAGCAATTGGGCATAGAGAGCGTGAGCCTTGTGGGCTTTTTCATCAAAACGGGAGGCGGCGCCCCAGCGGATGGCGTGGGGATGCCAATCGGGGTAGGCGGTGTAGCGGCCGCGGTCATCGCGGTCTAAGGCAGACCAACCTCCAGGGAAGGCGGCATGCTCCGCTGCGCGGTGCAATAATTGCATGGCTTCCACGCGCTGGAGGGAGTCTTCGAGGCCTGTTAAGAGCGGCAATCGGGCGGTCGCATGCGCCGACAGGGGGAATGTCCCTCCCATATCATCGACGTACATCATGTCTAATCCGTTGACCATGCGTGCTTTAGCTTCTTTTTGGACGATCTCCACATGGAGTACTCCTTCCCAGGTTGAAAATACCTCTGCGCCCAGCACTAGCGGGTGTTTGCGGAGATTTTCTTCTAACATTGGAATGTTGATTTCTTTCCGAGAAACGCTATCCCAGGGGGCTCCGGCCTCGCGGAGCACATCAATCAGGTCTTCTTTGATCAAAAAGTTCTGATTTTCAGGACTTTGAATAGTAAGGGTGTAGCCGACAATGGGGCGGCTTTCCCGGAGGGATTGGCTACTCAACAGTGCAAAGGCTCCCCCGAGTAGGACCAAAGCCCAGGTGAAGAGCACGACGATGCGTTTAAACCACGTCATACGGCACGGTGTTGGAGGTGTTCAACAAAGGGTTCGACCAAGCGGTCGATGTCCCCGGCACCCACGGTGAGCTTGATAGCTTCGGGCTGCGCGGCGAGCCAATTCACGCCTTCCGAAGCGGGAACCAACACAGCGCCTAGAATTTGGGAGACCAAGACTTCCGAGGTGATGCCCGGGATACTGGCTTCCCGTGCGGGATAAATGGGTAGGATGCCCACACGATCAGCCTGTCCCAGGGCTTGGGCGAATTCGGGCATAAAGTCCCGGGTGCGGCTGAAAAGGTGGGGTTGAAACAAGAGTGCCACCGATTGACCGGGATACAGGCTGTGCACGGCATCCAACAGACGCGTGATCTCCGTGGGGTGATGGGCATAGTCGTCGATGTAGGCCTGTCCTGGTGCGGTCCAGCGCACGTCAAAACGGCGACGTACCCCTGTGAAGCTTGAAATGCCTTGGGCAATCTCCTCAGCCGAAAGCCCGACGTGGTGTGCAAGGCAGGCGGCCGCAACCGCATTTTCGATGTTGTGCATCCCTGGCAGCCCGGCTTGAACATGGTCCACCCGCTCCTCGCCGAGCACCAAGGTGAAGTGCTGTTTTCCGTTTTCGACGCGCACATTTTCAGCCCGGTAGGCTTGCTGCTCCAGGCCATATTCGACGCCAGGCACCCCAGAGGCGGAGGCACTGCGGTACACCCGATCGCATTGCCCGGCGAAGAGCCCAAAGGCTTCAGCGACATGGCCGGCGTCGCCGTAAATGTCCAAGTGGTCAGCATCCGTCGAGGTAATCACCGCCGCCGCCGGATGCAAGTGCAAAAAGGACCGGTCAAATTCATCAGCTTCCACAACGGTAATCTCCGCGGGGCCCGCTAAAAAGTTGCTTTGAAGGTTGCTCGAAATGCCCCCTAAGAAGGCCTGAACAGGCCGACCTGATTGGTACACTATCCAGGTGAGCAAACAGGAAGTCGTGGTCTTGCCATGGGTTCCAGCTACCGCCAAGCAGGTGCCTTCATTCGCCAACAGTCCCAAGAAGGCCGCCCGCTTCATGACCGTCTGCCCGCGTTCCAAGGCCTGCCTTAATTGCGGGTGCTGTGCGGGAATGGCCGGGGTATAAATGACCCAGGTCGCAGGATCCGACGGCGCAGCCTCCGCGCGATCGTCAAACCGGACGCGCGCACCTTCCGCACTCAGCGCATCGGTCAAAGGACTGGGCGTTTTGTCGTAGCCCGAAACCGTCATGCCCTGGGCCAGAGCCCATCGGGCTAAAGCGGACATCCCAATGCCTCCAATGCCCAAGAAATCGATGGCGCGCGGCATAGTCATGGCTTCCAAGTCCAAAGGCGTTCGACATGATCCACAATCTCTTGCGCGGCGCGCGGCTGCGCCAGCGCCCGGGCTCCAGCCCGGAGGCCCTCCAGCTTAGCAGGATCGTTCAAATAGTCCATCACCAGAGCGGTCACCTGGTGGGCGTCTCGTTCGGGTACATGGAGGGCCGCGCCGCGTTGGTGCAGACTAAGAGCGTTGTGGGTTTGATGGTCTTCTGCCACATTGGGCGAAGGAATCAATAGGGCGGCTGCACTCGCGCAGCACACCTCCGAAAGCGTGCCTGCCCCTGCGCGTGAAACGAGGAGGTCTGCCGCGGTGTAGGCGGCGACCATATCCTCAAGGAAGGCGGTGATGCGGCGATCTGGATGGGGAGTGAACTGCGCGTTCAATTCGTCGATGTAAAAACGGCCACATTGCCACAAAATTTGGTGGCCCGCGGCCATCCAAGTGGCTTCGGCCTCCCGCACAGCATGGTTGATGGCGCGGGCACCTTGGCTTCCGCCAAGGATGAGAATGAGGGGGCGGTTCGGATCAAAGCCCAAGGCCTTTTTTGCGGCGGAGCGCTCGGATTCCGTCGGCGGATGGCTTGCCATGGCGGCTATTTCGGGGCGTACGGGATTCCCTGTTTGGAAGGTCCGGTCGGCAGGGAAGACGCGCTCCATTCCCGGATACGCGGTGCAAATCGCGCGGGCGCGGCGGCTGACGAGGCGGTTGGTCCAGCCGGCAAACCCATTCTGCTCTTGGATGAGCGTGGGGATGCCCAGGCGCTGTGCCATAAAGAGGGTGGGACCGCTGACATAGCCCCCTGTACCCAGGACGGCGTGGGGTTTTTGGGTACGAAGGAGGGCGCGTACTTGGGCAAGGCTGCGGATGATCTTGGCGGGAAGACCGAGGTTTTTGGCGAGGTTTTTCCGTTGAAAGCCCGCAATAGGAATGCCGGTGATGGGATAGCCTGCGGCCGGGATGCGTTCCATCTCCATTCGGCCTTGGGCGCCGACGAAGTGGATTTCAGCATGGGGGTAGCGCGCTCGAATTTCGTGTGCAATGCTGACCGCGGGGAAGATATGCCCCCCGGTTCCACCTCCGCTGAGAACGATGCGCACGGGATTAGGCATCTTCCAAGGCGTTTAGGGATTGAATCTCCTCGGCATTGGCTTGATCCATGTCGGCATCCATCGTTTCGCCGTCCCCTCGCCCGCGGCTGAC
>Ga0208809_1000247_pt1 | contig 10125 bp, 7 predicted proteins | sample Colrivmet1556B02_FD_187673 | JGI IMG/M metagenome (GOLD analysis project Ga0208809, IMG submission 187673) | Estuarine microbial communities from the Columbia River estuary - metaG 1556B-02 (SPAdes) (version 2) | ecosystem: Environmental > Aquatic > Marine > Intertidal zone > Estuary | place...
TTTGTCCAAAATCATGGCAAATCGTTCGGGCGCGGCATCCATGATGGTGGCCATGCCGCCCATGAATCCTTCCCCGCCCGAAACCGCATCCAAGGCCAAATAGGTGGTCACCAATCCGCCAATGGTCAGGAAGATGACTTGAATGACATCGGTCCACGAAACGGCGGAAAGTCCGCCGTACAAGGAGTAGGCCGCCGCAAAGGCCGCCAAGCCGAGCACGCCATACATCATCGGAACGCCCATGATGGTCTCGAGGGCCAAGGACCCCAGATACAGGACGGACGCTAAGTTGACAAATACGTACAACGCAATCCAGAAGACGGCAAGAATCGTTTTAAGGTTGGTGGAAAAGCGCTTTTCCACAAATTCGGGAATGGTGTAGAGTCCTTTTTCAATGAAAATGGGGAGGAAATACTTGCCGACAATGATGAGGGTCAAGGCAGCCATCCATTCGTACGAGGCGATGGCCAAACCAATTTTGAATCCCGAGCCCGACATGCCGATGAATTGCTCGGCCGAGATATTGGCCGCAATTAAGGATGTACCCACGGCCCACCACGGAAGGGACTTGCTCGCCAAGAAATAGTCTTCGGCATTTTTCTCGTGGCCTTTTTTATCGCGAGACACCCACAGGCCAACGCCGAGGATCAGGAGGGCATAGCCCATGAAGATGGCGTAATCGAGGAATTCAAACGTGCCGGTCATGGAGTAGGGGTTAGGGGTTTTGGGTAACTAGTTTCGGTACAAAAAGGGAATACTACAGCTCAAAATGGAAGCCCCGTTTAGAGAGGGCCTCGTAGCGCAAAGCGTCAAATTGGTACAACCGCGCGGGGCGATGCCGAACGGCTTTTTGCATCTTATCCAAAGGTATGAGGAGATCCATGGTGAGGATCTTCTTTCGGAAATTGGCCTTGTCGAACTGCGTGTTTAACAGGGTTTCATAGAGATGCTGCAGATCGGCCAGGGTAAATTCCTCCGGGAGCAATTCAAATCCAATCGGCTGATTGCGCACCCTCGCCTGAAGTCGCTGGAGGGCTGCATCAAATATTTCTTTGTGGTCAAAGGCCATTTCTCCCAGGGCCTGAATAGGCATCCACTGGGCATCGGTTGCCCAAGACGAGGGCCGGGGGTTGTAATCACCAATCTTCAACAAAGAGAAGTAAGCAATGGTCGCCACACGCCCGAGTGGGTGTCGGTCCACCCCTGCAAAGGTGTACAACTGCTCCAAGTAGATATTTTCGAGCCCGGTCAAGTCACGAAGAACGCGCTGTGTGGCGGTCACCGCATCTTCCTGCGGATGAACCAAATCACCTGGAATGGCCTGGTAACCTAAATATGGCTCGGTACCGCGCTCAATGACCAGCACTTTCACATCCACCCCGTCATAGCCAAACACCACACAGTCAACCGATATCCCAAATGAAAAGAAGGGCGTCAAATCGGGATGGTCAGAGGTATAGGCGTTTTTTCGGGAGTTCAGAGTCTGCATGATTGGGTATCGTAACGAAGTCTACAGGGCGTTTGTAATGGTCTAAAGTACTAAAACTTTCCAATCGCGCCATCATTAAGTGTTAAAACTACGATTGTGAAGATATGGTAAAGAGTACTATAAAATAAAATCATGACCACGCAAACGAGTCTAGTTTTTTCTGACGCCGTCTTTTTTTGAGGTAAGATGGTTGCGAAAATTCGCGCTGCGTTTCAATCCCCCCAGACCAAATAAGTGTCTTGTGAACGTTACTTACCGCGGGATTCCGTCCAAGCCACGGCACTGGCTCCAAGTGCAAAACTCATCACGTCCCATGCATCGGCCGTAAATCGGGGGTCGAAGGAAGGGATCCAATACTCAAAAACGAAGGACGTGGCCGCCCAGGCGCCCAGGATGAATGGGATGCGCCAACGAAATTGGGCATTCCATCGGCGCAAGAGCCAGCCAGCCGCCCCAAGGGACACTGGTAAAAACAAAAACGGATCTAAAAAGGAGTCAGCCCAAACCTCGGATCGGCCCCATGCGATCGCCATTTGGTGGGCAAGGAAGAGCCCAAGGGCCCCGAAAAGAAGGGTGTTCCGCTTCAAACAGCCACCCAATAGGCCATCCAGGCAATCGTTCCAGCGATGGCCATCCCGACCCATTGCAGGGCAACGATGGAATTCTTCAAAAAACGCACAGGTGCAGAGATAGACGGGTCATTGACCCACGTGGGTAAGGGCATTTCAAATGGATTGGGGGTTCGATGGTCCGCCCGGTGTTGGGTGGCCGAGGAGGAAAGGTCAACACCTTCGGTTCCGCAGGAAGGGCATATTCCATCTGGAAGTTCATGCCAATGTCCGCAGCGTGTACAAAGGAAGTGCCGTTTCATGCCGCAAAGTTAAGACGCCCTAGCGTCTAAGCATATTGGATTTCCATGGGAGGATGCGGCGATGCCGTCGGTGGTGCACCCTCCACCGCGCGGGAGACTTGATATCGCGGACGTAGACCCAGGTGCTTCGCGCTTCCCTCGCCTCAAAGTCCACCAGCATGTACCCATGATTTCGGGTATCCACGTATTCCAAGGGACGATTGCTGGCCCACAGTAGGGCCCCGGCCAATCGGGCGACTGGCTCGAGGGCGAACTCGTTGAAATTGGTTGACGTCACGCTGGGCGCACACAATTCGACATACCCCTTGCCTTCGAAGGCCCACGAGCAATGGGAATCGCCCGTGAGAATAACCACGGGGGCCACCTGGGCAAACTCCGCAGTCAGGGCATCCCGCTCGGAAGCGTAGCCATCCCATGCGTCCAGGTTGTAGCGATCTAGCCGGTCTGAGGGGAGGATTCCTAAGTTCAATTCGGTAAAAATGACTTGGTTCCCGAGGACCCGGTAGGTTGCCGAACTATGTGTCAACTGCTCCCTAAGCCAATCCGCTTGCTCCACCCCCATCATGTGGTGCCTGTCCGCAGGTCGATGGCGCTCAGCTTCTTTGGAGACGGCCTCGGTCCGGCCATCCAGACGCGTTTCAATCATCAGCAAATCCACCATGGCCCCAAATTTTACGGCGCGGTACCCCTTTTCGGAGGCAGGCCGAATAGGCATCCATTCGCGGTACGCTTGCATGGCTGCAGCACGCCGCTCGGCATACGAGCCCTCGTCGGGTTGATGATTTTGGGCCCCTGTTTCATAACTGTTGTTGGCTATCTCATGGTCATCCCAAATGGCAATCATCGGATGGGCAGCATGCAGGGCCTGTAGATTCGGATCACGTCGATATTGGGCATAGCGCGTGCGGTAATCGGTGAGCGTCACAATTTCATGGGCAGGCTCGTGGAGGCGGTCCACCACCTTCCATGGGGCCTCCCACCGGCCGTACTCATAGATGTAGTCCCCTAAATGCACGACGGCATCGAGGTTTTCTTCGCTGGCGAGCGCGCCATAGGCAAAGAAGTAGCCCGCCTCAAAGTGCGCACATGAGACGACGCCAAGGCGAACTGCTTGGGTGGAGTGGGGGTGAGGGGCCGTCCGAGTTCGCCCTACAGGAGAAACATGCTGGTCCCACCAGAAGCGGTAGTAATAGGTTTGCCCGGCCTCGAGCCCGCCGGCAATCACCTTGACCGTGCCACCTAGATCCTGGGAGGTAGTCGTACTTCCACTGGTCAGGATGCGGGTAAAATCTGGTTCATTGGAAAGCTCCCACACGACGGTTTGGGGCTGGGTGACGGCCTCGAGGGCCGTCCAGAGGACGACGGATTCTGGCTGAGGATCTCCCGAAGCCACCCCAAACGAAAACTGGGCCCAGAGGGAAAGGGGTAGGAGGCCAAGGAGGCTGAGGTATGATTTCACGGGCCGCAAGAAACAAAATACTACGAAATCATGCATGGGTAGTCGGTTGAAATCCAGAAATAAAAAAGCCCCGCTCCGTGGAGCAGGGCTTCAGATTGAACGTGGTTCGGGGCGGGATCGAACCGCCGACACATGGATTTTCAGTCCATTGCTCTACCAACTGAGCTACCGAACCATTCAAAATGGAGGCGCGAAGTTAAAGAGAATTTGGGATTCCACCATTGCTCTTCCCGCGCAATTTTTTTTCTTGGAAGGGGAGAGTATGTTAATCAAATCTAAATCTATAAGTACATTCCACGTATGAAACTGTCATTTCTCCGCGGCCGATTGGCCAAACGTGGCTGGGAATACCGGGATACTTTCCCACCAGCCACTTCGTACATCCTCCTGGTGGGACCACATACTTCTTGGCGTGATTTCTTTGTAGGCCTCTGTGTCCGCGAGGACTTGGGACTGCATGGGCTCTCCTTTTTGGCCAAACACAGCCTTTTTTGGTGGCCCTTGGGGCCCATCCTCCGTGCCCTTGGCGCAATACCCGTTGATCGGCGAAGTGCTCAAGGGCTAGTGGATCAACTCGCTGATCGATTCCATAAGGATGCCTCCTTCAAGTTGGCCCTTTCACCAGAAGGCACCCGCGGCAAAGTGGATGGCCTCAAATCAGGCTACCGTAACATCGCAGAAAAGGCCCATGTACCCATCGTCATTTTGGGGATGGACTTTGGTCGCAAGGTGGTCAGTGTGACCCAACCCTTTGCGGCAAAAAGCCCGGCTGAAGACGACGCCCATGTATTGGAAGTTCTCGGTCCGTTGGAGGGCATGAAGCCGGAATTAGGGCTCAACCACCTCACGCCTGATCGCGCTCGCCGTACCCTTCCCGAGCAACTCGCATGGAATGCGGCACAATTCCCGAATCGCCGCTTCTTAGAGGAACCCCATGCGCAGGCAGGGTACATTCGCTTCACCCACGGGGAAACCTACGAAGAAGCCAAAGCATTTGCCAGTGGACTGCAAGCCCTCGGGGTGAATCCCGGGGATAAAGTGGCCATTATTGGAAAAAACTCGGCCCATTGGTTGATTGCGGACTACGGTTGTGCCTTGGCGGGCGCGGTATCGGTCCCCATGTACCCGACCATAGACGGCGATACCGCCCGCAAAATCTTGGAGCATTCGGAGTCCAAAGTACTCGTTATCGGAAAGCTGGATGATGCCTCGGTCTATGTGGACCATTGTCCCGCGGGAGTTCAACGCATCTACATACCCTTTATGTCCGCCGATGCCGAAGGCTTGACGTGGGAGGCCCTCAAGGCCAAGGGTCGCCCTGATTTCCAGCCGGTCCCCATGGATCCGGAAACCTTGATGACCATCATTTACACGTCGGGGACGACGGGAATGCCCAAAGGTGTGATGCACAACTTTCAGAATTTTCAAGCGGCTTTCCGGATGGTTTTGGAGCAATTTGACTTCCTCCATCAAGAAGTATTTCTGTCCTACTTGCCTCTAAGCCACGTAGCCGAACGCATGATTATTTCCGCTGCAGGGGTCTACCTGACAGGCCGAATCCACTTTGTACAATCCTTGGATACGTTTGCCAAAAATTTGGAAGAGGCCCAACCTACCGTATTCATGGCGGTTCCTAGGATTTGGGAAAAATTCGGAGAAACCCTCCACAAGAAGATTCCGGCGGCATTCCTTCGGCGGGCACTCGCTCCGGTCCTGCGCAAGAAGCTGGGGCTCTCCCGATCGCGTCTCGTACTTTCCGGCGCAGCACCCATACGCGCGAGTTTGCTGACCGAATTTGCCACGTTAGGCATCCACATCCAAGAAGTCTATGGCATGACAGAAAACCTAGGCATCTCGACGGTAAACTTCCGGGGCAAGGTTAAAATTGGGACCGTTGGGCAGGCCTTCCCAGGTATGAACGTCACCATTGGCGAAGGCGACGAAGTGCTCGTTCAGGGTCCAACCTGCACGCAAGGCTACTACAAAGAGCCCGAAAAGACGGCCGAACTATTCGCCGGAGGGGCCCTGCACACTGGGGATTGTGGGAAGATTGATGCGGACGGCTACTTAACCATCACCGGTCGAATTAAGGACATCTTCAAAACGTCCAAAGGAAAATACGTCGCACCGGCCCCGATCGAAGGCCTTCTCCTTCAGTCCGACGACATGGCCCAAGTTTGCGTCGTGGGCTTGGATTTGCCCCAGCCCGTCGCGCTCGCGGTCATGACCGAAGATGCACGCAACGGATCGCGAAAAGAGGTCTATAAGGCGGCAAAAGCTCTCTTGTCCGAGGTCAATGCAGGCCTCCCCGCACATGAAAAAATGGACCGCCTGTTTTGGGTCGCGGAAGATTGGACGGTGGAAAATGGCTTCCTAACGCCTACGCTGAAAATCAAGCGAAATCGCGTGGAGGCGCACTACCGCGACGCGGTATACGCCGCAGCGGATTCAGCCAAGAAGGTGGTCTTTTTGGATGCGTAAGGACCCGGGAAGGGCTACTTTTGTGCCATGATTTGGGCCATTGAACTCGGGAATACCCGGAGCAAGCGCACGCAGTTTAATGCCAGTGGGGTTCAACTCGGGAATACTGAGTACTTCGCGGTGGACTCGCTGGAGTGGTGTGCAGAGATTTCTCCGGGGACTGTTTTACGCATTGCAAATACCGCACAGCGTTCTCTTCCCGAGTCGCTCATCCCCTGTATTCTCACGCCCGAGCACCCTTGGCCTTTCCGCCGGGAAGCATCGCCAACCATAGGGATGGATCGCTGCCTTGCCGTCATGGGTGCGCGCAGCCTGCATCCTAAGGGCCCAGTCGCGGTGATTTCCTGCGGGACCTGCCTCACGGGAACCCTCCTCGATGCGGATCAGGCCTTGCGAGGCGGCCCCATCTCACCTGGGTGGTCGATGCGACTGCAGGCTATGTCCGACGGGGCGCCCGCCCTGCCCCGTGTGGCCCCGGTGGAGGCGCCTTTTACCCCCTCGGGAACGACGAACACGGAATCCAGCATGCAGCAAGGAGCCTACCACGGAATGCTTGCCGAGATTGGATCATGGATCGCGGCCTGGCGGCAAGAATACCCCGATGTGGCCATTTTTTTGACCGGTGGAGATGGCCCGGCTTTTGCTAAACCATTGGAAAGCGGCATCTTTGCGGCTTCAAATTTGGAAGCGCTCGGGATATTCGCCCAATACGATTATGAAAAGAACCTATAAAATCCTCCCCCTCCTTCTTCTCTTCGCAGGAGCTCACATGGCCCACGCCCAGAGTGGAAGTGTTAGTCCGTATTCTCTGTACGGGCATGGATTGGTTCAGCCCAACGCATTTGCCTTTCACCAGCTTCTGGGAGGCACCCAAGCAGCTGCGCAGTCTGGATTGTATGTCAATCCAGCCCAGCCGGCAAGCTATGCACACATTCGCTACACCACGCTCGACTTGGGCGGGACCTACCAGGGAATTCACCAGGCGACCGAATCGGCCAGCTTGTGGAATACGACCGGGGGCTTCCGCAATATGGGCATTGCCTTTCCTCTTAAAAAATGGATGGGTTTATCCGCGGGCATCATGCCCTACAGCCTAACCGGGTACAACATGTTGACCTCGGGAACGGATGCCGACTTCGGTGATTACCTGCAGCAATATCAAGGGAAGGGTGGCTACAACAAAGCCCACGTGGGCATTGGGCTCACAGCCTTGAAATACTTGTCGGTCGGGATTAATGCAAACTATGTCTTTGGTTCGTTGGACCAAACGACCAACCTCATCTTCACCGACAACCAATTCAACGCCGTTCGCCTCCATCAACGGACCCTGGCGAGTGATTGGATGTGGGATGCCGGCGCTCAGTTGCGCCTTCCGATGGGTTCAGTCCAAGCAGTCTTAGGCGTCACCTTTCGCGATGGTGCGGCCATTCGCAGCACCTACAGCGATGTTAGCTACACCTACATTGCAAGCCTCTCTGGGCAAGATACCCCCTTGGATACCGGAAATGCCGTGGTCGATCGGGCGGGTGTGATTTACCTACCAACCCAAATGGCCGTTGGCCTGGAATTCTCGAAGCCCGTCAAGGATTTGCCCATTGCAGCCTGGTCCGTGGGTGCACAGTACCAGGTGACAGAGCAAACGGAATTGTTGCCCTTCTGGTCGGGCACCCTCCCTTGGCTGACTTCTGAAGCTTGGACGCCGGTCTATGCGGAAAATGCCCAGCGCATCTCCTTGTCCGCTTCCATGATCCCCTCGTTAGCGATGCCTGGAAAACGCCTGAAGTCCTATCTGGCGGAAGTGGCCTACCGCGCCAGTTTTCAGTTTGAAAACACGGGATTGGTCCTCCAAAACACGCCCATCCGCGCATGGTTGGGGTCAGTCGGCGTCGGACTTCCGTTGGGAGGACGTGCCATTATGCCTGGGGATGTTAAATTTGCCACCCTTCATATTGGCGCCCAGCTAGGTGCGTATGGAACGAAACAGAATAATTTGATCCAAGAATTTTATACACAAGCCGTGATTGGGGTCACCCTCAATGATCAATGGTTCATGAAATTTAAATACCGTTAATACCTATGAAGCGTTTTCTAATCGTATGTATCGCGTTGATTTCTTTTGGCGCACAAGCCCAGAAATGGGGACCAACAGAGGCAGACAGCATCCGTTGCTTTGAGAACTACAACAACTTTGGCTCTTTGTGCAACAGCAAAGAATACCTCCAAGCCTACGAGCCCTGGTTGATGGTCTATACGACATGCCCTCAGGCGAGTGAAGTGGTGTACAAATTCGCTCCCAAAATTTTTGATGCGAAAATCAAAGCCGAGACGGATCCGGCCAAAAAGCAAGCACTCATCGATGCCTTGATGGGCATGTATGACGATTGGAACCGCTACTATCCGGGGAATGAAGCGAAAATCTTGGGCCAAAAAGCCAATGATTACTACGATTACCACCCCAAGGATAGCTACAAGGCGTTCACGATGTTCAATGCTGCGTTGGCGGTCAATCCAGGCGATATTCAGCCCTTGTATTTGAACAATTACTTCAACGCTGCGATTGCCTTGTATAAAGTCGATACGTTGGACTCGGAAGGCTTGTTGAACGCCTACGGAGCCGTCGGAGAAGCGATCGAAATGCAAACGGATAACTGGAACCGCGAGATTTCTACTTTGACTGAAAAGGACACGTTGGGGACGATCTCGGCACGTGAAAAGCGCGTTTTGGACATCGATAAGCGTCTATTGGAGCAGTCCAACAAACTCATTGGAAACATCGAGCGTGGTCTGGCACCGCTGTTGACCTGTGACCGCTTGGGCTTGATCTACAACCAAGACAACTTTGACAAGCATGCGGGCGACGCCGCATGGTTGCGTCGTGCGGAGAAAATGCTCTCCAAAGAGCGGACGGATACCGCCGGCACGTCAGACTGCACGGACAACCCCATTTACTACCAGGTGGCCCAGTCGCTCTATGACTTGGAGCCCTCCGCTCAGGCTGCACGCTCCATGGGTGTTTTGAGCATCAAAAACGAGAAATACGACGATGCATTGAAGTACTTCACGGATGCCATTGCCCAGGAAGCGGATCCTTTAAAGAAGTCACGTGACTACTTGCGTTTGGCGGCCATTCACCTCAAATTGGGCAATTTGGCTGCAGCAAAAGGCGATTGTTCGAATGCGATCCGTGCGAATGAAAACTCGGGCGAAGCCTACCTGATGTGGGCCAACGTCTATGCGTCTGCGGCCGGAAGCTGTGGCAACAACGTGTTTGAGAAGAACGCGGTCTACTGGGCGGCTATTGACAAGGCCAATCGTGCCAAGTCCGTAGACCCCTCTATCGCAGGGCGTGCAGATAAAACCATCGCAAAGCTTCGCGCAGGCATTCCAGACAAGAGTATTTCTTTCCAGTTTGGATACAAGGAAGGTGACCGATACAGCATCGGTTGTTGGATCAACGAAACGGTGACGGTTCGTTTCTAAAGCGCGGTGAAGCACAAGAATAGACATCGATTCAAGGGGGCCTTATGGGCTCCCTTGTTGTTGGCAGCCTGGGCATGTTCAAACGATGAGGTCGCAGTCAGCCAACTCGCCCAGTCCTTTCATGGCGCCATGGTGGAGCAGGAACACGTGCAGATTGTCTACAGCGATAGTGGTCTGGCCAAGATCCGGGTAGTAGCCGGTCTGATGGAGGATTACTCGGAGGATGCAGAGGTGCCTCGTCAGGTGTTTCGCCAGGGATTTCGTGTGAGCATCCTCGATGCCCGAGGTCTGGAAACGGGCTACCTCAAAGCAGATAAGGCGGTTCGTCGGATGTCCGACCAGGTA
>Ga0208809_1000280_pt1 | contig 9590 bp, 7 predicted proteins | sample Colrivmet1556B02_FD_187673 | JGI IMG/M metagenome (GOLD analysis project Ga0208809, IMG submission 187673) | Estuarine microbial communities from the Columbia River estuary - metaG 1556B-02 (SPAdes) (version 2) | ecosystem: Environmental > Aquatic > Marine > Intertidal zone > Estuary | place: USA...
CAAATTGAAAAAAATGTTTGGACAAGTAATACAAAAGGAGATAAAATAATTGTTGTAAAAACGGGCTCAGACAATGATGAAGGGAGGCTAGTTGCAAACACAATTTCTGATGTACAAATGAGAAATCAAGCTCATCATAAAGATTTTGCAATATTGTATCGAACAAATGCACAATCTCGATCACTAGAAGAATCACTCAGAAAAAGGAATATTCCTTATAAAATCTATGGAGGATTGTCGTTCTATCAAAGAAAAGAAATTAAAGATTTATTAGCTTATTACCGACTAGCAATCAACCCAAATGATGAAGAAGCTTTTAAGCGAATTATCAACTACCCTACAAGAGGAATTGGAACTACAACCATCCAAAGGTTAAACGTATTTGCAAATGAACATAACAAAACTATCTGGGAAATAATCAACCATTTAGAAGAAACAGAAATTAACATCAATAAAGGAACACAGAAGAAGCTAAAAGAGTTTGTATTAATGATAAATAATTTCATTATAAATTCTAAGCAGAAAGATGCCCATACAATTGCTGAAGAAATAGCAAAACAAACGGGTTTATTTAACAATTTATATACAGATAAATCACCGGAGGGTGTTAGTCGGTTTGAAAATATTCAAGAGCTCTTAAACGGAATAAAAGATTTTAGCGAAACTGCTGAGCAAGGAGTAAATAAACTACCAGATTTTATGGCAGATGTAGCACTTTTAACCGATCAAGACAAAGAGACTGATGATGATTTTAACAAAGTAACTTTAATGACGGTTCATGCCGCAAAAGGATTGGAATTTCCTTATGTATTTGTTGTTGGATTGGAAGAAAATCTTTTTCCAAGCATGATGAGTGGTGAAAGTCAAGAAAATTTGGAAGAAGAAAGAAGACTTTTTTATGTTGCAATGACTAGAGCTAAAGAAAGACTCTTTTTATCCTTTGCCTCAACAAGGTTTAAATGGGGCCAATTGACCGATTGTCAACCAAGTAGATTCATTAGCGAATTAGATGATAAATTTTTAGAAAAACACGAACTTACTCCAAAGAAAAAGGAGTATGCTTCTCACAAAATATATGCAAAAACAAAATACAAGAAAAAAACATACTCTCCTGCTACCAAAAAGTTTGTTACTCCTAAAAATTTAACAAATATTAATAGAGCAAAAAACATTTCGATTAACGAAAGTGATTTGAGTAAAATTAAAACCGGAATGCAGGTAAAACACGGAAGGTTTGGTGAAGGGAAAGTTATTGCAATTTCTGGAGATGGAAGCAACAAAAAAGCTACAGTATTTTTCACAGGAATAGGACAAAAAGAATTACTTTTAAAATTTGCAAAATTGGAGCTCAAAAATTAAGTGTACCTTTGTCTGAATTATGTATAAATTTATTCTAACTATTTGCTTATTAATTCCTGCATTTCTTCTAGGGGAGGATTACAATATTGATATTGACTCGCTTAACAAGAATGCAGAAAAATATATTACTATTGAGCTAGATTCTGCATATTATTTTGCTAATAGATCGGTAGTTTTATCTAAACATCATCAATACAAGCAAGGAGAAATGGATGGAACATTTCAATTAGGACGAATCTATTTAGATCAAGCAAGAAGAGTACTCGCACTAGAATCTGGGATAGAATCCTTAAAAATTGCAGATGAAATTGACAGCTATAAAGGGAGAAAAAATGCTTGTAATTTGTTAATTAAAATTTATAATCATTCTAATAAGCTAGATGAAGGACTTAAAATATCAAATCTAATTCTTAATTTGGCAAAAGAGAAACAAGATTCAATACAAATAGCTAAAACATATAATTTTCTCGGAATTTTCAAAAGGAAAATGGGTGAACCAGACTCTTCTATCTATTATAAAATAGAGTCAATGAAAATAAATAGATTATTAAATGATCATAAGGCACTTGCTTATAATTACACTTCATTAGGAATCTACCATTATGATAATGGAAATTTGGATACAGCATTTTCTTATTTAAGAAAATCCTTACAAATAAGAAAAAAATTAAATCTTATACCTCAATTAATTGAAGCTAATAATAATATAGGTTATCTTTTCTTAATGTTGAGGACTGCAGATTCTGCAGCTCATTATTTCCAGAAAAGTATTGACCTATGTTTAACTCATGAAAAACATGCTAATTTGGTAGTTTTATATAGTAATTTATCGGAAGCATATAAGATTTCTGGAGATCATGAATTGGCATTAAATGCCATAGAAAAATCTATACCTATAAAAGATAGTTTGATGGGCATCAAACAGCATGAGCAAATTGTAAAAAGAGAAAAGGACCTGTCAACAATACTTGCAAACGAGATAGAAATAGAATCGGCATTTAAAAAGAAGCAATACATATTGATATTTGCATTAATATTAGCTCTACTACTCTCTGTTATTTTATCAAGGATTTCAAAAAAGAAAACTATTAAATTTATTATTGAAAGGCAAAAAACAAATGCTGCAAAAGCAATTATTGATGAATATGAAAAAATTGACAATTGGATTGCTAAAGAATTACATGATGACATTGGAGGGTCGATAGCGGCAATAAGACTAAATATGATAAGAACTTTGGATGTTGTCAAGAGTGAAGCTGAAATTGCGAACAAACTTAACAACCCAACCTTTACAATGGATATTTCAAAATTAAACAAAATTATTGCTGATAGAGAAGATGAACTTGAAAACCTTAAAGGTGTTCAAGATAATATTCGTGATTTATCTCACTCTCTTGTTCCTGTTTCTTTTGACGGTAATAATTTTATTCATTTAATTGAAAACAAAATATCAAGTAGATTTTCTAAGGATATCAATTGTAATATTCAAACCCATCCAAAAGATGAAATAAATAACATTAGTAATGATTTAAAATTTAATGTGTATAGAATTTTACAAAATCTAGCCGCAAATATTATTAAACATTCTAAGGCAAAAAATGCAAGTCTCCAAGTTATTGGACATGAAGATCATCTTACAATAATAGTTGAAGATGATGGAGTCGGCTTTAATCCGAATAATACAAATGCGGGAGTAGGATTGGATATAATTGAGAAAAGAGCTCTTCTTTTTGATGGGAAAGTAGAAATTGACTCTAAGGAAGGTTCTGGATCAACAATTATAGTAGATTTACCATATAAAATAATTTAGATGAAATCAGATATAATAGTTGGCAAATCTACTATAATTGTTGATGACCATCTTCTTTTTACAAACGGATTAACTGGGATTTTAGAAGATATTGGGTTAAAAGTTCACTCAACATTCAGCAATGCTAAAGATGCTATTACTTATTTAAAAAATCAAAATGTTGATATTATTTTCTCTGATATTAATATGCCAAGAATGGATGGCATACAGTTCTGTAAAAGGCTAAAAAAATTACAAATTGAAACTCCTGTAGTTATGCTAAGCATGTATGAAGATGCTAATATTATTAAAGAATCATTCAATCATGGTGCAGTAGGATATTTGAGCAAGAACTCTGATAGAGATGAAATAATTAAAGCTTTAACAAACTGCTTAAACGGAAAAGAATTTGTCAATAAAAATTTATTAAAAGAAGACAAAATAAGTTCAGTCAATAAAGATAAATATCAAACAAAATACTCGCTATCAACTAGAGAGAGGGAGGTTTTGGGACACATATTAAATGATGAGAAGAATTCTGTGATTGCAGACCTATTAAACATAAGCAAAAGGACTGTTGAAACACACAGAAAAAACATAATGGTAAAACTTGATGTAAAAACTCCAGTAGCTTTAGCTCAGCTTGCAATAAAATACAAGTTAACCACTACCTTAAAAGGTTAAAGATTTTCTTGCATTTACTTTCATCAATTTGCAATTGTTTTTTCAAAGCATCAAGATTTTCAAATTTCTTTTCACCTCTAATTCTTTCTGAAAATTCAATTTTAATATTTTGATTGTATATATCTTTATTAAAATCAAAAATATGCACCTCTATGATGTGTGAATCATCTTTAATAGTTGGGCGAACTCCAATATTTAACATGCCATAAAACTGCTGATGCTCAATAAAAACTTTAACAGCATACACCCCATCTTTTGGTAATAGTTTCCAGTTATTTACTACCTTAATATTTGCAGTTGGAAACCCAATACTGTTTCCAATTTTATTTCCTTTTTCTACCTTTCCATTTATAGCAAAATCACAACATAAATAAGAATTTGCTTTTTCAATATCACCTTCAGCAATCGCATTTCTTATTTTAGTAGAACTAATAGTTACCTCATCAACATTTTGAGGCTCAATTTTATGTAACTTAAAGTCATATAATTCTGATAAAGCTAAAAGGTTTTCAAAAGTTCCCTCTCTATTTTTACCAAAATGATGATCATAACCAACTACCATATGTTTCATATTCAACTTATTCACTAAAAAATCTCTAATAAAATTAACTGATTTTAAACGGGAGAAATCAACAGTAAACTCATGTATAATAAGGTTTTGCAATCCAGTTTTTTCAAGTGCCTGAGTTTTCTCTTCAATTGTACTAATTAATTTTAACTTTTGATCATCAGGAAATAGAACATGCCTTGGATGAGGATAGAAAGTCAGCAAAACACTTTGCAAACCTTCTTCTTTTGCTGTTGCATTTAGCTTATCAATTATTGTTTGATGCCCCTTATGTACTCCATCAAAAGTACCAATGGTAATGATTGTATTAATATCTGAGGGAAACTCCTCAATTGAATGGTAAACTTTCACTTATTTATTATTTGTATTTTTTTTGTTGAAAAAGTGTTCAAAATTAACAATTAATTTTATCCAATATATATAAGTGAGATACAATTTAAAAATAGTAAGTTTGCAGCCGATTTAAACAAAGATTTTAACGACTTTAAAAAGAAATAAAAAATGTCAAAAAACACTGGAAAAGTATCACAAATTATTGGACCTGTAGTTGATGTAACATTCGACAACAATGAGGCAGGATTACCAGACATCTATGATTCTTTAGAAATTACTAGAGAAAATGGAGCTAAATTAATTTTAGAATGCCAACAGCATATTGGAGAAGATACAGTAAGAGCTATTTCAATGGAAACTACTGATGGAGTAAGTAGAGGAACTGAAGTAGTAGCGACAGGGGCGCCAATTAAAATGCCAATTGGAGACCATATTAAAGGAAGAGTTTTTAATGTAATTGGAGATGCTATTGACGGGATGGAAAATCTTGATAAATCAAACGGAATGACCATTCATAGAGACGCTCCTAAATTTGAAGATTTATCTACTTCTACTGAAATTTTATTTACAGGGATTAAAGTGATTGACTTAATTGAGCCATATGCAAAAGGTGGTAAAATTGGTTTATTTGGTGGTGCTGGTGTAGGTAAAACAGTACTTATTCAAGAGTTGATTAACAATATTGCAAAAGGACATGGTGGTTTATCAGTATTTGCTGGTGTAGGTGAAAGAACTAGAGAAGGAAATGACCTTATGAGAGAAATGTTAGAGTCTGGAATTATCAATTATGGTGAGGACTTTAATCATTCAATGGAAGAAGGAGGATGGGATTTATCTAAAGTTGATAAATCAAAAATGGGTGATTCAAAAGCAACATTTGTTTTCGGACAAATGAATGAGCCACCTGGAGCAAGAGCAAGAGTTGCACTGTCAGGATTAACAATTGCTGAATATTTTAGAGATGGAGATGGTGAAGGGAAAGGGAAAGATGTACTTTTCTTTGTGGATAACATTTTCCGTTTTACTCAAGCAGGATCTGAAGTATCTGCACTACTTGGAAGAATGCCATCAGCAGTAGGATACCAACCAACATTAGCAACTGAGATGGGGACTATGCAAGAGCGTATTACTTCTACTAAAAACGGATCAATTACATCTGTACAAGCAGTATATGTACCTGCTGATGATTTAACTGACCCTGCTCCTGCTACAACATTTGCTCATTTAGATGCAACAACTGTACTTTCAAGAAAAATTGCTGAGCTTGGTATTTACCCGGCAGTAGATCCTTTAGATTCTACATCAAGAATTTTAACTGAAGATGTTGTAGGAACTGAGCATTACAAATGCGCACAAGATGTAAAAGAGCTTTTACAGAGATATAAAGAATTACAAGATATTATTGCAATTTTAGGTATGGATGAATTATCTGATGAAGATAAATTAGCTGTACATAGAGCAAGAAGAGTGCAAAGATTCTTATCTCAACCTTTCCATGTTGCTGAGCAATTTACAGGACTTAAAGGTTGTTTAGTTGATATTGCTGACACAATTAAAGGATTCAACATGATTATGGATGGAAAAGTTGACCAATATCCTGAAGCAGCATTTAACTTAGTTGGTTCTATTGAAGAAGCAATTGAGAAAGGAGAAAAAATGTTAGCTGACGCTAAATAATCAAGTAATGATATTAGAAATAATAACACCCGAAAAAAAAGTTTTTACAGGAGAAGTGACTTCAGTGAAATTCCCAGGAACAACAGGAGGTTTTGAAGTATTGAATAGTCACGCTCCTATTATTTCAACTTTAACTAACGGAAATATAAGAGTAATTACTGCTGATAACAGTACTGAAAATTTTGAAATAAATGGTGGAGTAATTGAAATGCAAAACAATAAAATAATTGTTTTAGCAGATTAATTACATTTAAATAAATTATCAAAAGAGGACTCAATGTAGTCCTCTTTTTTTATGTTTGAAAAATGAAAAAATATTTTTATTTACTTTTTACTATTCTGATTTCTTGCACAAAAAACTTTAAACTGCAAGAAGGAGATTTGCTTTTCCAGGATTTAGATTCCTCACCACTTTGTGATGCAATAGAATTAGTAACTCCAGGATATAATGGCGCTAACTTTTCTCATATTGGTTTGGTGGTTTTAGACAATGATACGCTTAAAGTTTTAGAAGCAATTCCTCCCAAAGTAATGATCACTAACTTAGATGATTTTATCAATCGTTCTTTTGATAAAAACGGGAACCCAAAAGTAATTGTTGGTAGATTAAAAAAGGAATTTACAAATTCTATCAGCAATGCTGTTTCTTATTCTAAAAGTAAATTAGAGATTACATATGATGAAGTATTCTTAATAAATAATGAAACGTATTACTGCTCAGAACTCATCTTTGAAGCATTTGAGAAAGACTCTATTTTTCAGTTAAAACCAATGACTTTCCTTCATCCAAAAACCAAAGACACCCTTAAAGTTTGGAAAGAATATTATTCAGACTTAAACACTAATATTCCTGAGGGAAATCCTGGAATAAATCCTGGAATTATGTCTCTTTCCAACAAAATAGAAATGGTTCATTTTTACGGAATACCGGACGGATTAAATAACTAATTATTTATATATAATTATTCTAGATAATTATATATTTGCCAAAATTTCTGGGGTGCTGCAATACGGCTGAGAACAAACCCATGGAACCTGAAGTGGTAATTCATTTTAGGGAAAATGACAAAGAACTTTCTATTCTGCTCTCCCCTATTTATAATTTAAAAAACCCAAAATGAAAAAAGTAATCAGAACACTTTTTGCAATTGTTATTAGTACAACTTTTGTAAATGCACAAAACACAGTAAATAAAAAATTAGATGAAGTTGTAGTTTCAGCAAACAGAGCATCATCAACTGAAAACACATCTAATGTGCAAATAATCAGTTTAGAGGAAATACAAAATGCTCCAGTTCAAACTATTGAAGATTTATTAGAGTACGCAATAAATGTAGATGTAAGACAAAGAGGAGGACAAGGAGTGCAAGCAGACATAAGTATGAGAGGTGGAACATTCGAACAAGTACTTGTAATGTTAAACGGAATCAAATTAAATGACCCTCAAACAGGGCATCATACTATGGACCTACCTGTAAGCTTGGAGCAAATAGAAAGGATTGAAGTAATTACTGGTGGAGCTACACGAATTTTTGGGAACTATGCCTACACAGGAGCTATCAATATTATTACTAAGAAAGAAGGGAATTCTTCAGTAAATTTAAGTAGTGGTCAAAACGGATTTAAATCAGCTGAAATCAACTATGCTTTAAAAACATCTAACATCAATCACAATATTTCTATTAATCAAAAAAGAAGTGATGGATTTCCTATCTACCATAAAGATAGAGATACAACTACTATGGAAGTAGATTATAAAATTAAAAATTACTATTACCAAGCAAGCGGAAATATTGCAGGAGTAAAAGCTCTTTTCAATATAGGATATACCGATAAAGAATTTGGAGCTTATACCTTCTACACACCAAAATATCCAACACAATTTGAAAAAACTAAAACTACTTTTTCATCTTTACAATTCAAGAAAAAAGGAACTATTTCATTAGAGAACAAATTGTATTGGAAAAAACACAATGATGAGTTTATTTTATTCAGAAATCATCCATCTTGGTATCATAATTTCCATGAAACAAATGTTTATGGAATGGATTTTAATGCAGTTCAAAAAACAAAAAATGGCTCTAATGTCATTGGAATGGAAATTAGAACTGATAAAATAATCAGCAATAGATTAGGGGAAGAATTAGAAAACCCTATTGAAATTGACAGCTTAAATACTTACACAAAAGGACAAACAAGAACAACAACAAACTTATTTGCTGAAAAGAATTTAACTATTGAAAATCTTAGCGTATCAGTAGGGGTTATGATGAATATTGACTCAGAATATGGGAATGAATATTTCCCGGGAATTGACATCTCTTACAATATAAATGATGACATTAAATTATTTGCATCTTCTAATAAATCAATGAGAACACCAAACTATACTGAGCTTTATTATGCATCACCAACAAATCAGGGAAATGAATATTTAAAATCAGAACACTCAACTAACAAGGAGATTGGAGTAAAGTGGATAGCCAATTATCACAAAACAACTTTTACTTTATACCAAAGAGAAGGATCAAATATGATTGACTGGATATTAGCTGAAGGAGACAGTATCTGGAGAACTCAAAACTTAAATCAACTTACAACTAAAGGATATGAAATTAATTCAAAAATCAATATCAACAAGTTGTTTAACTCTAACCTTCCTGTAAACAATTTAGGAGTAAACTATGCTTCAAATAAGTTAAATAAAAAATCTGATGGATTCCAATCAGCTTATGTGCTTGATAATTTAAAAACTAATTTTTCAATTTCAGCAAATCAATTAGTTAATGATAAATTAAGAATAGATTGGAGAGCAACTTATCAAGACAGAGAAGGAGGCTATACGGACTTTAATACAGGATTAGAAGTTGAGTATTTACCATTTTGGATAGCATCAACTCGAGTTTCTTATAATGCGTTTAAAAACAGTACACTTTTTCTTGAAATCAATAATTTATTCGACAAAGAATTTGTTGATTTTGGAAATGTACCCCAACAAGGAAGATGGATGCGAGCTGGAGTGAAAATTATACTTTAATTTAAAAGGAGCTGAAAAGCTCCTTTTTTTTATTCCTTATTTTTACTATCAATAGTAATAGTAACAGGTCCATCATTTACTAAGGAAACTTGCATATCCGCACCAAACTCTCCTACTTCTTCCGTAAGAACTGCCATATTGGT
>Ga0208809_1000330_pt1 | contig 8936 bp, 9 predicted proteins | sample Colrivmet1556B02_FD_187673 | JGI IMG/M metagenome (GOLD analysis project Ga0208809, IMG submission 187673) | Estuarine microbial communities from the Columbia River estuary - metaG 1556B-02 (SPAdes) (version 2) | ecosystem: Environmental > Aquatic > Marine > Intertidal zone > Estuary | place: USA...
ACAACAATAGCCTCTCCCGACTCCATCAGGGAATTCCATTCCGCGGCATTCAGGTGGCGTCCGACATTGGTGACGTCGTAGTCCTCCATGGTCAATCCGTCTGCGACAATTTGGGCCCGAACCTTGACGGTGAGCTTGAAGAAGGACTTTCCATCATCCTCCACAGCGATCTTGAAGGGGACATCCCGGAAGGCCTCCCAGGCATAGAGTTCTTGGACAAAGGCCTCCCAATGGTGTTCGGGCACACTCATCTGCGCATTGATGCCTTCAGTGGCCACATAAATTCGGCCAAAGCATTGGTGGGCATCCCATTGTAGAAAGAGCTGATCCCGAACGGCTTGTGGATCTTCAAGGCGCACATAACGGTAGAAGGAAACGGTCCGGCGCGCAAAAGACTCGTCCGCGAGGCGCTGCATCAGCGTTTCGCGGTCGTACTGGTTGTACAGAACGGGTTTTGGCGTCTTCGGGGGCATAGAACAAAGGTAAGTTACCCGCCCTTCCGGGAGGTTATGTGGCAAAGGACGGCCGGGGAACTTGGGAAGAGGATGATTTTCGTCAGGGTCTTGGTCGATACATTTGCTTCATGGAAAAGGCATTGGTGCTTGGCGCAGCTGGGCAGATTGGAACCGAGTTAGTGGCCGCATTGCGTGCCGAGTTAGGCCATGAAAACGTGGTGGCTACGGATCTACATCCAGAAAAGCTCGAAGCACCGTGCTTTGCCCTCAATGCGATGGATGGCGAAGCCCTGCGCGCCCTGGTGATCGAGCACGAGATTACCCAAGTCTACCACTTGGTCGCGATGTTGAGCGCCACGGGGGAAAAGATGCCCGAGAAAGCCTGGGATCTCAACATGACCACCCTTTTTCATGTACTGAACCTCGCCAAAGAGGGGCTACTGAAGCGTGTTTTTTGGCCGAGCTCCATCGCCGCCTTTGGTCCCAATACCCTGGCACTGGACACCCCGCAATACAGCCCGATGGACCCCTCCACCGTGTATGGCATCTCCAAACTTGCCGGAGAGCTGTGGTGCCAATATTACCACGAGAAATTTGGGGTGGATGTGCGCAGCCTCCGCTATCCCGGATTAATCTCCTGGAAGACCCTTCCGGGCGGTGGAACCACTGATTATGCCATCGATATTTTTCATGCAGCCCGTCGCGAGAATGCGTACACGAGCTTTTTGGGTGCCGATACCCGCTTGCCCATGATGCACATGGACGATGCGATCCGCGCGACGCTGATGCTGATGCACGCGCCGACCGAATGCGTCAAAGTGCGAACGAGCTACAATGTTTCGGGGGTGGACTTTACGCCGTCCGAATTGGCCGACTCCATGAGGCGGCATTACCCGACTTTGTCCATGGACTATGCGCCCGATTTTCGCCAAGCCATTGCTGCCAGTTGGCCACAGCGCATGGATGATGCTCAAGCACGTGCCGATTGGGGATGGACGCCACGCTACAGCCTGGATGCCATGGTCGATGACATGGTGGCCCACATCTAATCTCAGCCCCTCCGGGCGTCCTGCCAATGCCAATTGATCGCATTGGGGACGAGACGACGCTGGACCAAAATATTGATGATTTGCAAATCACGATTCAGGATGTAGGTCCTGAGGTAGGAATACCGCTTGAGGCGCCCGTCTTCAATAAAACTTTCATAATCAAAGACCAGGATCACATGGTTTTCTTGGCATTCTTGGTAGAAAGGGATGACCGAGATGGGATCAACCCCAACGAAGGGGTCATTCGCTTGGGTGCTAGATGCCAAGTCCTCTTTGGACCATCGGGTATTCAGACCGCAAGAAGGAGTGAATTGCACCGTGTCTGCGAGATACTGCATCATCTGCTCCCTATCCAAGGAAAAAAGGGCTTGGGTGGTCGAAACGGCACGAACGGCCGCTTCCATCGAACCTGGCTTCGGGTGGCAGTAAAAATGAAAGTGGGTGGGATTAGGATCGGGAGTGAGAGCAAGCGTGGAATTTTCTGGCCAGCACATAGCCCATTCCGTTACTGCCGTCAAGGATCCCGTGCTATCGGTCGAGAACAGGACGGTGGTATAGCGGTCTACGACCTCCCCGTCAACGGCATGGAATTGCCAACGCCCAAAACAGAAGTAAACGGTTGTTTGATAGGCTTCATTAAATATGGCTCGAACATTGAATGCCTCGTACCGGACTTCGGCATGTTTCCCATGCCAAGCTTTGAAGAAGGATTGAAATTCCTGGGCATTGACCACCGTAATGGGCCAATCACAAAAACTGATTTTGACGCTATCACTTAACGGGAAAGGAATGCCCTCTGGACGGCCATCCGCGAGACAAGCTAGGGCTTGGCTGGCCAAATGGTATGAGCTGCTGTCAACCTCTGAATAGGGGCCGGGATACGCAACGCGAAAAGACGGGTCAGTCCATTCAAAGAGAGGTTTTTCGGGCAACGCCGTCGGTTCCTCCGGGGATTGACAACTAAAAGTCAATCCGAGAAGGGGCAAGAACCATCGAATCTTTTGAAGAATGGGCATGGACCTATAAAGGTCGGCATTTCTCGGAAATAGTGAGAAGGTCAGCGCACATCAGGAGTTATCTGCCTAAAAGTGAGGCTGATTCGGGGCAAATCTACACGCAATCGCTTGGGCAAGGCATGCTCAAACATCTGCTGGCAAGGTGGCTGCATCCAAAGCAAGTCGCCCGAATGCAGGGCCAGCATAAAGCGCTTTTTCGTGGCGTCTTTGGATCGAAAAACAAAGTCACGAGAAGCCCCAAGACTCAGGCTGGCCACATGGGGATGCGGACCAAGTTCCGGTTCATTGTCCTGGTGATAGCCCATGTAGTCGTGCCCATTTAGGTAGGCATTGACGAGCACGGAATTGAACTGCGTGCCTAATTCTGCCTCAATGTCAGAACGCAATCCGGCCAAATCGGGATGCCAACCCATGCCCCGAAGGGTGCGGCCAGCATAGCGGTAATTACAGCCCTCGTCCGCCTGGTAAAAGCTCCTCCGAGGCTCCAAATGCAGGCGCCCAAAAAGGCTCACCGTGCCTTGTTCCCAGGGCCAATTTTCCCATCCCGTGCGCAGAAGGTGCCGGGCGCGTTCAGCATCCAGCCATTGTGGAAAATAGGTCCAAGGGGGACTAGCCATGCAGCGCGCGGTGCATCTGGGCCACCCAGGCGGTCGTTTCCTCGAGAGGGCGGGTGAGGTAGCCTTGTTGAAAGGCCTTTTCCCCGCTGTATTTCACCGAGTTGTAAGCGGCCCGAACACTGTCCTGGGTCAACAAGGGGCGTGAACCCAAAACACGTTCACGAACGCGTTCTACACGCCACGCGATTTCGAGCAAAGCCCGGGGAGCCGTGCGCTTTGGGACCGGAACCCCAAGACCATTTGCAAGAAGGCTGAAAACCGATTTAAACGAGGCATTGGCGCCATTGAGAATGAAGCGCTCGCCCACTGGGGGTTGATCAAGGGCCTTCAACACTGCCTCGGCCACGTCCCGAACATCGACCCATCCCGTGGCCCCCGGCGATACGACCGGTAAACCCTTGGCAATGGTTTTTGGAAAGAGGCTGCTTCCGTCCGGCCAGGCGGAGGGCCCCAAAATGACGCTGGGGTGAAACACAGCCAAGGGAAGCCCTTCTTCGTGGTAGCGCCAGGCGACGAGTTCCGCGTCCAATTTGGATTTACCATAGGCGGACAGGCTGGCGCGCTTGCTTTCATTGGCTTCGGTGACGGTCGGCTCTCTCAAGTCCACACTTAGTGTCGCGATGCTGCTGATGTGCAGACCAAATTGCACCCCACGGTCCAAGGCGGCGAGCCATAAGTTTTCGCTCATTTGCGGGTTGGCCTGGAACATGAAGGATTCATCCTTCTTGCGAAAGGAGACGATGGCCGCGGCATGGACCACCTGGGTCGCCCCTTCCAAGGCGTCCGCCGTATCTAGGGCGTCGAGCAAATCCACTTGGCGCCATGTGACGCGGTCAAAGACCTCGGCATGCCCTTGCGCAGACCAGCTGGCCTTCACGGATGTGAGGGCTGAAGGGCTTCGGTACAGGCCACAAACGGGCTTTTGTGCTAACGCCGCGGTAAGCACGATTTGCGAACCCAGCATTCCAGAGGCACCCGTGACGACAATCATGCTTTAAAGGTACGGCCCGCCTCGAGCCCCTGCTATACCTTTGTAGCATGAGTCCCTCCTTTGTTGAAGAATTGCGCTGGCGCCGAATGCTGCACGACAGCATGCCTGGCACGGAAGAGTTTTTGGCATCTGGCCCCCAAAAAGCCTACATCGGTTTTGACCCCACGGCCGATTCCTTGGGCGTGGGCAACTTGGTGCAGGTGATGATGCTCGTGCACTTCCAACGTGCGGGCCACCAGCCCTACGCTTTGGTGGGCGGCGCAACCGGCATGGTGGGCGATCCGTCCTTCAAGTCCGCCGAACGCCAATTGCTCGACGCCGAAACGCTAGAGAAGAACTTGGCAGGCCAGAAGGCTCAGCTCATGAAGTTTCTCGACTTTGACGGCCCCCACGGCGCCAAGATTGTCAACAACTACGATTGGTTTAAGGACTTCGGCTTTTTGGACTTCATCCGCGACGTCGGCAAGCACATCACCGTCAACTACATGTTGGCCAAGGATTCGGTGAAGAGCCGTCAAGAAAGCGGTATCAGCTTTACCGAATTCAGCTACCAGCTCATTCAGGGCTACGACTTTTACCACCTCTGGAAAAAGGAAGGCATCCGTTTGCAAATGGGAGGTAGCGACCAGTGGGGCAATATCACCACCGGTACGGAGCTCATTCGCCGAATGGGCGGAGGCGAGGCCTTTGCCCTCACGACGCCCCTGATTAAGAAGGCGGACGGCACCAAGTTTGGCAAAACGGAGGGAGGCAATGTGTGGCTGGATCCCAACCGTACGAGTCCCTACCAATTCTACCAGTTTTGGCTCAATGCGGCGGACGAAGATGCAGGCAACTACATCCGCATTTTCACTACCAAGACCCGCGAAGAAATTGAGGCCCTGGAGGCCGAACATGCCCAGGCCCCGCACTTACGCATTGTGCAAAAGGCCCTCGCGGCGGACATTACGGCGCGGGTTCACTCCGAAGAAGAACTAGATAAAGCCCTGAAAGCGAGCCAAATTCTCTTTGGCCAATCAACCGCGGAAGCCTTGAAAGCCCTGGATGCCCGCACGTTGCTGGACGTATTTGAAGGCGTTCCGCAAATGACGGTGTCCAAAGATGCCTTGGCGGCAGGCATGACTATACTAGACATAGCTTGTGCTGATACGGCCCTCTTTGCATCGCGCGGAGAAGCCAAAAAGCTCCTCGCGGCGGGCGGCGTTTCGCTGAACAAGAACAAAGTGGAGGGCGACTACACGGTCACCTTGGACGATGTCATCGGCGGCGGCTACTTGCTCGTTCAGAAGGGCAAGAAGAACTATGCGCTGGTTGTAGTCAGCTAATCGGCTGAATCAAATCCCAGCGGTTGCCGTAGCGGTCGGCGACAACACAGACCTTCCCAAACTCCTCCTGGCGCACCGGAGCTTCCGGGTAGCAGCCATGTTCGGCTAAGCGTGCGACGTCTGCATCGAGGTCTTCACAGTGCATAAAGAGAAAGACGCGTCCCCCAGCCTGCTGTCCAATCGCGGCTTCTTGATCCGGAGTGGCGGCTTTGGCGAGAAGCAGGGCGCAAGGGCTTCCGGGGGGAGCGACCCGCACCCAACGTTTTTCGGGGGTTCGGACGCTGTCTTCCAAGAGCACAAAACCCCATGCCTGGGTGTAGTGGGCGATGGCTTCGTCGTAGTCTGGCACGACTACGGCCACCATAAAGAGCTGCTTATTCACTTTCGAGCGGAATGCAAGCGTAGGCCGCGTATTCGTAGCCCGTGGATTGGGCGGCGGTGGGCTTGGCCAAGTGGTGCAGCTGGCCGTAGGCCTTGTCCTCGTGCAGTTTGAGCTTGGGAATGTCCAAGACCTCCGCGTCGGTGAGGATGCATTGAATGCCCACTTCGCCGCGGGTGAAAATAAGGATGCGAAAGCGCTGCTCGTCTTGGTTCTTGGCGTCTTGGTAGCGCAAGACCCAGGCGTTAAGTCCGGCATCGTCTAATTCATCGGGAAGGGGCTTGAGCTCCTCAAAGCCAAAGTTTTGGAGGTAGCCGGAGAAGGCTTCCCAAAAAGGGCCGCTGCGCTTTTCCGTGAGGAATTCCACGAGGGAACGCTCTGGCCAAGAATTGCTGATAAAGGCGGAGGAACGCACGTGGCCGTGGATCAGGCCCGTCATGTATTTTTTGGCCATTCGGCGGTCTGAGGGGGTGCCGGGCTCATTCAAGTGGAGGGCCTTTTGGGTTTGGCCGATGGGTTGGCCCTTGGCGTTGTACAAGGTGGCTTCTGCCGCGAGCTCACCGTCACGCACGGCGGCCTTCTCGACCCAAACGCGCTTGGTAATGTCGTAGCCTCCGTCAGCGGCACGCACGGCGTGCACGGCGGTGCTGTCGGACAACGTGAACGCGGGTTCTTTGTCCACGGTAATGCTGGTCCATGCGTTGACCCACTGGGCGGACAAGGGTGACGCGAGAAGAATAAGGGTTGTTATCCACCACGATAATTGCAGGCTGCGGGTAGTAGGGGCGGGGTTGGGCGTAGTATCCGGTTCCATAAGGACGTCGATGAGTGTAAGGACGATGAGGGTGGTGATCGGCGGAGACCTGTAGGCTAACACCGAGTACGAGCAAGGTAGCAATCAGTAGGCGCATATTCGAGTCTTTAGGTTAAACGGTCATCAGTGAGCAGCCGCGGAGGTCGGAGCCTTCCAATCGGCCTAGCACTTCAAATGAACCATTTCCAAAGACCTTGCCAAGATCCGCTGTGGCCAAAAAAGCACAGGAATCCGCGTTGGCCAAATCGACAATGTTTAGTGCGGCATGCGATTCAAGGGCGGCCCATTCGAGGGGGTTCTCGGGACTGCGGGGCAGGACGCGCATTTGGGGTGGAGGGATGAAGCGTCCTTCGCCAAAGCTGTAGGCTTGGGACATCAGTTCGGTCATACCGTATTCGGAGTGGATGCGGTCTACGCCGAACGCCTGCTGAAGCTGCGCGTGCACGGCTTCGCGGACGGGCTCTATGCGTCGGCCCTTCATGCCGCCCGTTTCCATGATAAGGGTAGATTTCAGAGAAAGCGGTTTTTCTAAGCTTTCTGCCCAATCGAGCAAGGCAAAGGTTACACCCAGAATAACGGTGGGAACACCGTTGAGTTCCAAGGTTTCCAATCGGTAGCGCAGCTCGTCCAGGCCTTTGAGGAAGAAGCCCGACTCCTCCGCGGGGGACTGTTTCACGAAGTGCTCCGCCATGGCAATAAGGGAGGACCCTTCGCGCTCCATGTAACTCGGGAGCAGGCAAAGCCAAGCGTATTGATCAACCGGGCCATAAAAATGCTCAAAGCAGGCCTGAGCGTTGCGCAAGTAGGCATCCCTGGAGGCCACGTGGTGCTTTGAAGTCACCTGTCCGGTCGTGCCACTGGACGTGTAGATGGCCCCGGGCTCAAAGTCGCCCGTTTTGACTGTATGCGTTTTAAACGTTTCAATCGGTAAGAAGGGGATGTCCCGCAGGGATTGAACGGCCTCTTGCCGCGCTAGATCCACCCCTAGGTGTTGGAGCCATGCCCCGTACACGGGGTTGTGCTGCGCTTGAAATCGAAAGAGCCGAAGGGCTACCTCTTCAAAGGTGGGTGAGATGAATGGGAACATCTCACTCATCGTCAGACAATGAAGTTGGGGCACTCAAAACCTGGACATCGGCCCTCAGGCTGTCAATGATCCACTGGTAGTACCGCGCCATACGTTCGGCATCGCCATGGTAGTAGGCAAAGCTCCGCTGCACTTGCTCAGCTGTTACACCAAAGTCGCGGTATAGGGTCTCGTAATACTGTCCCAAGGGGAGGGAATCGCCGAGCAGGGTCTTTCCCGTTCGAGCACCCTCCAGCAAATTCATTTCATAGACCAAGCGCACAAAGGTCTCTTCGGGAAGCAAATCCTTCGGGGCCTCCATGGGGTTGACGGCTTCCTCCGTTCCTGTGAATGAACAGGCACTAAAGCTCAACAGGGCGCACAGGAGGAGGATCGGTTTCATGTTCGTTGGAAGAGCAAACGCTGCCCAGCGGCCTCGCCTCGAATTTTACCTTGTTTGTAGACTAAATGGCCATTGACAAAGGTGTGGGTCACGCGCGAAGCGAAGGTGCGCCCCTCGAAGGGGGACCAGCCACATTTACTGAGGACGTTTTCGGAAGTCACATTCCAAGGGCGGGAAGGGTCGACAATAACCACATCGGCATGGTAGCCCTCGCGTAAATAGCCGCGCTCTTCGATGCCAAAGAGCTCGGCCTGGTTGTGGCACATGAGCTGAACAATGCGCGCAAAATCAATGTCGTTCCGGCGAGCGAGTTCTAACATAGCGGACAAGCTGTTTTGGACAAGCGGGCCTCCCGATGGCGCATCCGCGTAGGGACGCATTTTTTCTTCCAAGGTGTGGGGGGCATGGTCGGTCGAGACGACGTCAATTTTTCCGTTGAGCAGGGCTTCGCGCAAGGCATTGCGGTCGGCTTTGGTTTTGACTGCCGGATTCCATTTGATGAGGTTTCCTTTTTCGGCATAATCCTCTTCAGAGAACCACAGGTGGTGGACGCAGGCTTCAGCGGTGATTTTCTTTTCCCCGAGCGGGATATCCCCATCGAGCAAGTCCAGCTCCATGGCTGTCGAGACGTGATAGAGGTGAAAGCGGGCCCCTGTTTTACGCGCCATGGCAATCGCGGCAGAAGAGCTGATGTAGCAACCCTCCGCAGAGCGGATGTAGGGATGGTCCGCGGCGGTAAGGTTTTCACGGCCTTTTTCCGCGATGAAGCGTTCCAAATTGCCCTGAATGGTTGCTTCATCCTCGCAGTGGGCGATGAGCTG
>Ga0208809_1000339_pt1 | contig 8873 bp, 9 predicted proteins | sample Colrivmet1556B02_FD_187673 | JGI IMG/M metagenome (GOLD analysis project Ga0208809, IMG submission 187673) | Estuarine microbial communities from the Columbia River estuary - metaG 1556B-02 (SPAdes) (version 2) | ecosystem: Environmental > Aquatic > Marine > Intertidal zone > Estuary | place: USA...
AGGATTATTAGGAATTTTAAATGCTTTTACTGGTGGTGCTTTTGCTAACGCATCTGTTTTTGCCCTTGGAATCATGCCTTATATTTCTGCATCTATTGTTGTACAATTAATGGGAATTGCAGTACCGTATCTTCAAAAACTTCAAAAAGAAGGTGAAAGTGGAAGGAAAACTATCAATCAAATTACTAGATGGCTTACTATATTAATATGTGTTGTTCAGGCTCCTGCATATTTATACAGTCTTGGTGCTTTAGGTGTTCCTGAAAGTGCTTTTATTCTAGGAAAAACGCCTGTTTTTGTTTTTTCCTCTGTTGTTATTTTAGTTACTGGTTGTGTATTTGCAATGTGGTTGGGTGAAAAAATTACTGACAAAGGCATAGGGAATGGTATTTCTTTACTTATTACTGTTGGTATTATAGCTTCTTTACCTCAAGCATTTTTTCAAGAATTTACATCGAGAGTTACTCAGAGTAATGGTGGTGCTATCACAATACTAATTGAATTGGTTATTTGGATTGTAGTTATTGCGTTGTGTGTATTACTAGTTAAAGCTGTTAGACAAGTTCCTGTTCAATACGCTAGAAGGACTGCATCTGGTGGATTTGATAAAAATCAAGCTAGTTCAAGACAATATATCCCATTAAGATTAAATGCTTCTGGTGTTATGCCTATAATATTTGCTCAAGCTATAATGTTCGCTCCTGCCTATGTAGGGCAGTTATTTGGAGATTCAAGTTTTGGACAATGGCTTCAAACTTCCTTCTCTGATATGTTCGGTCTTTGGTATAATATTTTATTTGGATTTTTGATTATAGTATTTACATATTTTTATACAGCTATAACAGTTCCTACAAATAAGATGTCAGATGATTTAAAAAGAAGTGGAGGATTTGTTCCTGGTATTAGACCTGGTGGAGAAACATCTGAATTTTTAGATAAAATAATGTCTTTAATTACGTTCCCCGGTTCATTATTTTTAGCTGCCGTTTCAGTTCTGCCAGCTATTATAGTACAGATTATGGGAATGCAGCAAGGTTGGGCTTTATTTTATGGTGGAACTTCACTTTTAATTATGGTTGGAGTTGCAATTGATACAATTCAACAAATTAATGCTTATTTATTAAATAGACATTATGATGGTTTAATGAAAACTGGCAAAAAAAGAAAATTAGGATAATATGGCAAAACAAGAAGCTATAGAACAAGATGGAACTATAATTGAGGCACTCTCTAACGCAATGTTTAGAGTTGAGCTTCAAAATGGTCATGTTGTTACTGCACATATTTCCGGTAAAATGAGAATGCATTATATTAAATTATTACCTGGCGACAAAGTTAAATTAGAAATGAGTCCTTATGATTTAACAAAAGCTAGAATAACATATAGACAATAAATTATGAAAGTTAGAGCATCAGTAAAAAAAAGAAGTCCCGAATGCAAAATTGTAAGAAGAAAGGGAAGGCTTTATGTAATTAATAAAAAGAATCCTAGATTCAAACAAAGACAAGGTTAAAATTATGGCAAGAATTTCAGGGGTTGATATACCCAAACAAAAAAGAGGAGTAATAGCTTTAACCTATATTTTTGGTATAGGAAGAACTAGAGCTAAGAAAATTTTAGAATCAGCTAAAGTTAGTGAAGATAAAAAAGTATCTGATTGGAATGATGACGATACTGCTAAAGTTAGAGAAGCTGTAGCTACCTTCAAAATTGAAGGAGAACTTAGATCTGAAAATCAAATCAATATTAAGAGATTAATGGATATTGGTTGTTACAGGGGAATCAGACACAGATCTGGATTACCTTTAAGAGGTCAAAGAACTAAAAACAATTCAAGAACAAGAAAAGGTAAGAGAAAAACAGTTGCAAATAAAAAGAAAGTAACTAAATAATATTTATTATGGCTAAATCAGCATCTAAAAAAAGAAAAGTAATAGTTGAATCATTTGGTGAAGCTCATATAACGGCTTCATTTAATAATATTATTATTTCATTGACTAACAAAAAAGGTGAAGTTATTTCGTGGTCTTCTGCAGGTAAAATGGGCTTTAGAGGCTCTAAGAAAAACACCCCTTATGCTGCTCAATTAGCAGCTGAAGAAGCAGTTAAAGTTGCTCACGATGCAGGAATGAGAAAAGCTAAGGTTTATGTAAAAGGTCCTGGAAATGGTAGAGAATCTGCAATCAGAACTATACATAATAATGGAATTGAAGTTACTGAGATATTTGATGTAACTCCTATGCCTCATAATGGCTGTAGACCACCAAAACGAAGAAGAGTTTAAATTAATAATTAATACATTTTTGTCGAAGGACAGACCTTAATTCACAAAAATTAAAAAAACAATATAATATGGCAAGATATACCGGTCCTAAAACCAAAATTGCAAGAAAATTTGGGGAACCAATTTTCGGAGAAGATAAATCTTTTGAAAAGAAAAACTATCCTCCTGGACAGCACGGAAACAATCGTAGACGTGGTAAAAAATCTGAATATTCTATCCAGTTAATGGAGAAGCAAAAAGCTAAGTATACTTATGGTATCCTAGAGCGTCAATTTAGAAATCTCTTTAAAAAGGCTAATCAAAGTAAAGGAGTTACAGGTGAAGTTTTACTTCAGTTGTGTGAGTCCAGATTAGATAATATAGTTTACAGGTTAGGAATTGCTTCTACAAGAAGTGCTGCTAGACAATTAGTTAGTCATAGACACATTACAGTAGACGGAGTGCTTTGTAATATTCCCTCTAGAATAATTAAGGCTGGAGAAGTTATAGGTGTTCGTGAAAAGTCCAAGACTATATCTTCAATAGAAAATGCGTTATCTAATAATTCATCCGTATATGAATGGATATCTTGGAATAGTGATAGAATGGAAGGTGCATTTGTATCTATTCCGGAAAGAGCACAAATTCCAGAAAATATTAAAGAACAATTAATCGTCGAATTATATTCGAAATAAAAAAACATTTTAATTATGCCAGTATTTAATTTTCAAAAACCAGACAAAGTTATAATGATTGATTCATCTGAATTCGAAGGTAAATTCGAATTTAGACCTCTTGAACCAGGATATGGTTTGACAGTAGGTAATGCTTTAAGAAGAGTTTTATTATCATCTCTAGAAGGCTTTGCTTTTACATCTGTTAAAATAGAAAATATCGATCATGAGTTCTCATCTCTTCCAGGAATAGTTGAGGATGTTACAGAAATAATTTTAAATTTAAAACAAGTTTGCTTAAAAAGACAAATTGACACTGTAGAGAATGAAAACGTGACTGTTTCTATCTTAGGTCAGGAACAGATTTCAGCTGGCGATTTACAAAAATACATCTCTGGTTTCCAAGTTTTAAATCCAGATTTAGTTATTTGTAATTTAGAAAAAAATGTAAGTTTTAATTTAGAACTTACTATTGAAAAAGGTAGAGGTTATGTACCTGCTGAAGAAAATAAAAAAGTTGGAGCTCCAATTGGAACTATCTTTATGGATTCAATTTTTACTCCAATAAAGAACGTTAAGTATACTATTGAAAATTTTAGAGTCGAACAAAAAACTGATTATGAAAAATTGGTTTTTGAAATAATTACTGACGGTTCAATTCATCCAAAAGATGCATTAACAGAAGGAGCAAAAACTTTAATTCATCACTTTATGTTATTTTCAGATGAGAGAATCACATTAGAAGCTGATGAGATTGCTCAAACAGAAACTTATGACGAGGAATCTTTACATATGAGACAACTTTTAAAGACTAGGTTAATTGATATGGATCTTTCTGTAAGAGCTCTTAATTGTCTAAAAGCTGCTGAAGTTGATACTCTTGGTGATTTAGTTTCTTTTAATAAAAGTGACTTAATGAAATTTAGAAACTTTGGTAAAAAATCACTTACAGAGTTAGAAGAATTAGTTATTGTTAAAGGGTTAAATTTCGGAATGGATTTATCTAAATATAAATTAGATAAAGAATAATTATATATTATTATGAGACACGGGAAAAAGATAGCACATTTAGGAAGGAAAACTCCTCATAGAAAATACATGTTAGCTAACATGGCTTGTTCATTAATTGAACATAAATCTATTAATACTACAGTTGCTAAAGCAAAAGCTTTAAAAAAATATATTGAACCATTAATCACTAAATCAAAGTCTGATTCTACTCACAACAGAAGAATCGTTTTTAGTTATTTGAAAAATAAATATGCTGTAACTGAACTTTTTAGAGATGTTTCTGTAAAAATAGGTGACAGACCAGGTGGATACACTAGGATTGTTAAACTTGGAAATAGACTTGGAGATAATGCTAGTATGGCAATGATAGAATTAGTTGATTATAACACTATTTACAATACAGGCAATGATTCCGCTAAGAAAACAAGAAGAAGAAAAAAACCATCAAAAAAATCTGATAATGTAGTTGAAGAATCAACTCCAGTGGTTGAAGAATCAACTCCAGTGGTTGAAGAATCAACTCCAGTGGTTGAAGAAGCCGCTCCAGTGGTTGAAGAATCAACTCCAGTGGTTGAAGAATCAACTCCAGTGGTTGAAGAAGCAACTCCAGTGGTTGAAGAAGCAACTCCAGTAGTTGAAGAATCCATTTCTGAAATTGAAAATAATGAAACAAATGAATCAGATTCTGAAAAAAAAGAAACAGATTCATAAAATAATTATATAATCTACAATTTTATAAATTATAAGGGATAAACATTCTGTTTATCCCTTTTTTTGTATTATTTTTGAAATCCATGAAAAACATCAAAAAATTAGAAAAAGCTTTTATTCTTCTTGATGACGGTACTGTTTTTTTTGGTAAAGCACTTGGAGTTAAAGGATCCGCTTTTGGTGAATTGTGTTTTAACACTGGAATGACTGGATATCAGGAGATTTTTACTGACCCCTCTTACTATGGACAACTTATGGTTACTACTAATGCACATATTGGTAATTACGGCGTTAGTGACATAGATATTGAATCTGATTCACCAAAAATTTCTGGCTTAATTTGTAAAAATTTTAATCACAGTTATTCAAGACCAGCTGCCGATAATTCTTTACAAAATTTCTTTACTAAACATGAAATTGTAGCTATTTCGGATGTAGATACACGAGCTTTAGTTTCTCATATACGTGACAATGGAGCAATGAATGCAGTTATTTCAACTAATATTGATTCTATGGAGTCTTTGAAATTAGATTTGTTAAAAACTCCATCTATGAAAGGACTTGAGTTGGCTTCTAAAGTTTCAACTAAAGAACCATATTTTTTTGGTAATCCTGATTCTAAAATTAAAATAGCAGCTTTAGATCTTGGAATAAAATTAAATATTTTAAGAAACCTCTCTAAAAGGGGAGCTTATATCAAAGTATTTCCTTACGATTCTTCAATTGAAGATCTGTCTAGCTGGAATCCTAATGGATATTTTATTTCTAACGGCCCAGGTGATCCTGAACCCTTATCATCAGCTATTTCTCTCGCTAAAGAAGTTTTAAAGATTAACAAGCCTCTGTTTGGAATTTGTTTAGGACATCAAGTGATAGCTATCGCTAATGGAATATCTACTTATAAAATGCATAATGGTCATAGAGGAATAAATCATCCAGTTATTAATTTGATTACAGGGAAAGGGGAAATAACTTCTCAAAATCATGGTTTTGCTATTAATAAAGTTGAAACTGAACAAAATAGGGATATAGAAATAACTCATTTACATTTAAATGATAATACTATAGCAGGAATAAGTATAAAAAATAAAAATTGTTTTTCTGTTCAATATCATCCTGAAGCTAGTCCTGGTCCTCACGACTCAAATTATCTTTTTGATCAATTTATTGAACTAATAAAATCTAATATTAATGAGTAAAATAAGTAAAATTAAAGCTAGACAAATTTTTGATTCTAGAGGAAATCCAACTGTTGAGGTAGATATTATTACTGAAGATGGTGTTTTAGGTAGAGCTGCAGTTCCCTCTGGTGCTTCTACAGGAGAACACGAAGCAGTAGAGTTAAGAGATGGTGGTAATGATTATATGGGTAAAGGTGTTTTAAATGCTGTTTCAAATGTAAATAACATATTATCTAAAGAATTAATTGGTCTTTCAGTATTTGATCAAGAAAATATTGATAATTTAATGATTAAAATTGATGGAACTCCCAATAAAGCAAACTTAGGAGCTAATGCAATTTTAGGTGTTTCACTTGCGCTTGCTAAAGCCGCTAGTAATTCAAAAGGTATTTCTTTACATACATATATTTCAAATAATAAGAGTACTACACTTCCGGTACCTATGATGAATATTATTAATGGAGGTTCACATTCTGATGCGCCCATAGCTTTTCAAGAGTTTATGATTATGCCAGTTGATGCTGAAAGTTTTACTCATGCAATGCAGATTGGCTCAGAAATTTTTCACAACTTAAAGAAAATACTTTCTGACAGAGGGTTAACTACTTCTGTTGGTGATGAAGGTGGGTTTGCTCCAAAACTTGAAGGAACTGAAGATGCTTTAAATACTATTATTAATGCTATTGAAAAAGCTGGATATCAAGCCGGAAAGCAAGTTATGATTGCTTTGGATTGTGCTTCGTCTGAATTTTATGAAAATGGAATGTATGATTATTCAATCTTTGAGGGAAATGAAGGCAAAGTATTAACCTCTAAACAGCAAGCAGAATATTTAGCAGAATTATCATCTAAATATCCAATTGTATCAATTGAAGATGGAATGGATGAAAACGATTGGGATGGTTGGGCACACTTAACTAAAATATGCGGAGATAGAGTTCAGATAGTTGGTGATGATCTTTTTGTTACAAACGTTGAAAGATTAGGTAAAGGAATAGAAAATAATATTGCTAATTCAATTCTAATAAAAGTAAATCAGATAGGTACTTTGACTGAAACGATTAATGCAGTAAACATGGCACATAAAGCAGGTTTTACCAGTGTTATGTCACACAGATCTGGTGAAACAGAAGATAATACTATTGCTGATTTAGCTGTTGGATTATCAACAGGTCAGATTAAAACTGGTTCTGCTTCTAGAAGTGACAGAATTGCAAAATATAATCAATTATTGAGAATTGAAGAAGAGTTAGGAGAGAAAGCATTTTATCCTAAAAAGGAAGCTTTTAAAGTTAAATTTTAAAAGTTTTATTAAATTAAAATTAGTACAATAATGAAAAACAAGGCAACTCTTAACGTAAATAATAATATTCATGAAATTGATCTAATTACTGGATCCGAAAATGAGATTGCTTTAGATATAAGTAAATTACGTTCAGATGCTAATTTAATTACACTTGATGCAGGTTTTAAAAATACTGGATCTTGTCAAAGTGCTATTACATTTTTAGATGGTGAAAAAGGAATTTTAAGATACAGGGGCTATTCAATTGAAGAGTTAGCTAATAAAGCGGATTTTTTAGAGGTTGCTTATTTGTTAATATTTGGTGAATTACCTACCAAACTACAATTAGAAAAGCTCTCTGAAGATATTAAAGAAAGATCGATTATTGATGAAGACTTACGTATTATATTAAATAGTTATCCAAAGTCTGCTCATCCAATGGGTATCCTTTCCTCTTTAACAAGTGGTTTAGTAGCTTTTGATCCTTCAGCAGTAGACATTGACGATGAGGAAGACATGTATGATGCTATTCTTAACTTATTAGCTAAAATTCCTGTTCTAGTGGCTTGGGTATATAGAAGAAGAAAAGGACTTCCTCTAGAATATGGAGATACTTCATTGGATTATGTTGAAAATCTTGCTAAAATGATGTTTCAACGACCAAATAAAGAATATGTTCAAAATAAAACTGTAATTAGCGCTTTAAATAAATTATTGATTTTACATGCTGATCATGAGCAAAATTGTTCTACTTCAACTGTCAGAATAGTTGGATCTTCTTATGCTGGTTTGTTTGCATCTGTTGCTGCTGGAATTTCTGCTTTATGGGGAAGATTACATGGAGGAGCCAATCAAGCTGTTATTGAAATGCTTCAAGCTATTAATGAAGATGGTGGAGATACAAAAAAATATATGTCTAAAGCTAAAGATAAGTCTGATCCATTTAGACTTATGGGCTTTGGACATAGAGTATATAAAAATTTTGATCCAAGAGCTAAAATTATTAAAGTTGCTGCTGATGAAGTTTTAAAAGAGTTAGGTATTGACGATCCAATTCTTGATATTGCTAAGGGATTAGAGAAAGAAGCGCTAGAAGATCAATATTTTGTAGATAGAAAACTTTATCCAAATGTTGACTTTTATTCAGGAATTATTTACAAAGCTCTTGATATTCCTAACGAAATGTTCACCGTTATGTTCGCTCTTGGAAGATTACCTGGCTGGGTTGCTCATTGGAGAGAAATGAGACTTAGAAAAGAACCTATTGGAAGACCAAGACAAGTTTATATTGGAGAAAATTTAAGATCTTTTACCGATATAAAGTCAAGATAATTATTTAATTATGGAATTTTTAGTTAGTGGTGAAACTTCTAAACTAAGATCGGTAGTCATAGGTATTGCTGATAGTTTAGGAGAGATTCCATCTTTAAAAGAACTTTACGATCCAAAATCTATTGAAAATTTAAAAAAAGGTACATATCCAATAGAATCTGATATGGTTAAAGAGTTAGAGAGTTTTGTTGTTTTACTTGAGAAATATAATGTAAAGGTTTACAGGCCAAATCTAATAAAGGATTACAATCAAATTTTTTCCAGAGACATAGGATTTGTAATTGATAATTTTTTTTTTAAATCAAATATCCTTCCTAAAAGAGAAAAGGAATTTCGTGGTTTAAGCTCAATTTTATCTAATTTTCATAATAAGATTATAACAATGCCTCAAAATCTTCATATTGAGGGAGGAGAT
>Ga0208809_1000342_pt1 | contig 8729 bp, 8 predicted proteins | sample Colrivmet1556B02_FD_187673 | JGI IMG/M metagenome (GOLD analysis project Ga0208809, IMG submission 187673) | Estuarine microbial communities from the Columbia River estuary - metaG 1556B-02 (SPAdes) (version 2) | ecosystem: Environmental > Aquatic > Marine > Intertidal zone > Estuary | place: USA...
AAAAAGATGAATAAACATATAGAAAAATTATTGTTTAACCCTATAAGACTCAAAACTATTTCATTTTTGATGACAGTAGAGACTTGTAATTTTAAAGCATTACTAGAAATTACTGATTCAACAAAAGGAAACTTAAGTACTCAGTTAAAAAAATTAAATGAAGCAGGACTGATTAAAATTGAAAAATATTTTCAGAAAAGCTATCCAACAACTGATTATTCAATTACAAAAAAAGGTAAAAAATCGTTCGAGGAATTTTATAAACAATTAATTTCATTTAAATAAAAAATGTAAAGCTAACTTAACAACATGATTTTTTTATACATTTGCGCCCTTGATGATTTTTAAATTAATATCAAATTAAACTTTGGGCACATTTTTTGATCTAATATGTATGACAACTAACAACTATGATTAAAATACACGACTTACATAAGTCCTATAAAATGGGCTCAAACTCTTTACATGTTTTAAAAGGAATAAATTTTGATGTTGAAGAAGGTGAATTAGTTGCAATTATGGGCTCGTCTGGCTCTGGAAAATCAACCTTACTTAATATCTTAGGAATGTTAGATCTTTTAGATAAAGGTTCCTATGATTTAGATGGAGTTGCTATTAAGGATTTAGATGAAACTAAAGCTGCTAATTACAGAAATAAATTTTTAGGTTTTGTATTTCAGTCTTTTAATTTGATTAATTATAAAACTGCATTAGAAAATGTAACTCTTCCGCTTTATTATCAAGGTGTAAAAAGAAAAGAAAGAGAAGAGGAGGCTTTAAAATATTTAGATGATGTTGGATTAAAAGAATGGGCAACACATTTGCCTAGCGAGCTGTCTGGTGGTCAAAAACAAAGGGTAGCTATTGCAAGAGCGTTAGTTTCTAAACCAAAAGTTTTGTTAGCTGATGAACCTACTGGAGCTTTAGATTCTAAAACTTCAAAAGAGGTAATGGCTCTAATCCAAGATATAAATAAGAGTGGTAAAACAATTTTAATTGTTACTCATGAGGAGGATATTGCTAAAATGTGTTCTAGAATTGTAAGATTAAAGGATGGAGTAATTTTAGAAGACAAAAAAAATAAAATGATAAAAGCTATTTAAATGTTTAGTAGAGACCGCTGGCTAGAAATATTTGAAACAATTAGAAAGAATAAGCTTAGAACTTTTCTTTCTGGCTTTACTGTAGCCCTTGGAATCTTAATTTTTGTAGTATTATTTGGTTTTGGAAATGGTCTTAAAAATACGTTTGACAAATTTTTTAAGGATGATGCTTTAAATACAATGTGGGTAAGACCAAGCAGAACTTCAAAACCATACATGGGTTATGAAGCGAACAGACGTATAGAGTTGAATAATGCTGATCTTGAGGATATTTCTAAAAGATTTGAATTTTATATTGAAGGAATAACTCCTAGAATTTCATTTAGTGGAACAGTAGGATATAAATTAGAAACCAATAACTATCCAATAAGAGGAGTCGGTCCCTCTCATAAAAATAATGAGATGACTATAATGATGAAAGGAAGGTTTCTTAATGGTTTAGATGTTGATAATAAAGAAAGAAATGTAGTTATTGGAAGATTAGTTGAACAAGACCTGTTTAAAGACGAAGACGGCATCGGTAAATTTATTTCAGGAGGAGGAAGATCTTGGAAAGTGGTTGGTGTATTTCAAGATGATGGTGGAGATAATGAAGAAAGAATAATTTATGCACCCTATACTACAATTCAAATGATACAGCGAGGTACTGATGATATAGGTCAAATGATTATTTCGTATAAACCTGAAATTGGATATGTAGGAGCTGTTGCATTTGAAAGACAATTAAAAAAATATTTAAAGCAAAAGAAATTTATTGATCCAACTGATCCAAGAGGACTTTTTATTAGAAGTGCAGCTTCTGACCTCAAAGAAAATGATCAATTTACTTCAGTTTTACAATATATAATATCATTTGTTGGTATTGGAACCCTTTTAGCAGGAATTATTGGAATATCTAATATTATGGTTTTTGTTGTCAAAGAAAGAACCAAAGAACTTGGTATAAGAAAAGCAATTGGAGCTACTCCAAAATCAATTGTTGGCATGATATTGCATGAAGCAATCTTTATCACTACCATTTCCGGATATATTGGATTATTTGTGGGAATTGCTTTTTTAAATTTTGTAGGAGATAAGTTAGAAGAAGATTATTTTATTACAAATCCTTATGTAGATTTTTCAACGGGATTATCAGCTACAATATTATTAATAGCCTTTGGAGCTTTTGCAGGCTATTTACCTGCCAAACGAGCGGCCAGTATAAAACCAATAGAAGCCTTAAGAGACGATTGATATGAAAAGATTATTTGACAAAGACACTTGGCAAGAAATTTTTGGTTCAATCCAAAAAAATAAAATAAGAACTATTATCACAATGATTGGAGTTCTATGGGGGATCTTTATATATATTGCTCTTTCAGGATCTTCGAAAGGACTTGACAATGGTTTTGAAAGACAGTTTCAATCAATTGCTTCTAACAGTATTTTTGTTTGGGCCCAGTCTACAAGTCTTCCTTATGCAGGCTATAAATCTGAGAGAAATATTACATTAAAAATACAAGATGCAGAAGTTTTAAAAAAACAAGTAAAAAACATAAAATTTATAGCTCCTAGAATTGTTGCCGGAGTTTTTGGATCAGCAGGTGGAAGTATTGTTAGAGGAACAAAAACAGGAACATATTCAGTTTATGGTGAGTATCCTGAATATATTAAAATTGCTACCTCAAAAATCTATGATGGAGGAAGGTTTATAAATCAATCAGATATTCAAGATGATAGGAAAGTTTGTGTTATTGGAGAAAGAACTCAATTAGAACTTTTTGAAGAAGACGAAGATCCAATAGGAAAATTTATAAGTATTAACAAAATTAATTTTAGAGTTGTTGGAGTTCACAAATTTGTTCAAGGGGGAGGTTTTGGTGACGATGGGGATATTTATATACCATTTACGACTTTTAAAAAAATATTTAATACAGGTGACGATGTTGGTTTTTTTATGATTGCTGCAGATGAAAATGCCGATGGTGTTAAAGTAGAAAAAGATATTAAAGCGACATTAAAACAAATTCATAAAATTGATCCAAACGACGAAAGAGCTATTGGAGGATTTAATTTAGGAGAAATTTTTAGAAAAACGATGAACTTTGCTAATGGCCTAACATTTTTATCTTTAGTAGTTGGGATAGCTACTATTTTAGCTGGAATTATTGGAATTGGAAATATATTACTTATTTCAGTAAAAGAAAGAACTAAAGAAATTGGAATTAGAAGAGCATTGGGAGCAACGCCTGGTGAAGTAAGGTCTCAAATCATTTTAGAATCTGTGTTTTTAACGATACTTGCTGGAGTTATTGGAATCATTTTAGGAGCACTAGTTCTATACGGAATTAATGCAGCTACAATGGACCAAACGGATTTCCCATATACTAATCCTACTGTCCCAATACCATATGTTCTTGGAGCTTTAGGTTTAATGGTATTACTAGGAACACTAATAGGAATTATACCAGCCCAAAGAGCTGTTAGCATAAAACCAATTGACGCATTAAGAGAAGAATAAATAGAATAACAATTAATAATATAATATGAAATACTTAAAATACATAGGAATTGCTGCCCTACTTGGGGGAGTTTTATTTGCAACCGCTTTTTTTATTAAATCTAACAGCACGTCATCAATAGTCTATGATACTCAGACTTTAATAACTGCTACAATTGAAGATAAAATTGTTGCAACTGGAAAGGTTTTACCTGAGGATGAGGTAAACGTTGTTCCACAAATAGCGGGAATAATACAAGAAATTTTAGTTGAGGAAGGTGATCAAGTATCAGCTGGAGATTTAATAGCTAGAATTAAAGTAGTTCCAAACGAACAGACTCTAAATAGTGCTGAGGGTAGAGTGAAGAGTGCACAAATAGTCTTAAAAAATTCTAAAACTGAGTTTGAAAGAAATAAAACTCTTTTTTCTAAAGAAATTATTTCTGAGCAAGATTTTAATTCAGTAACACTTAGATACAACCAGGATATGCAAAATTTGTCTAATGCTAAAAGTGATTTACAAATAATTAAATTAGGATCTTCTGGAGGATCTACAATTACAAATACAAATGTTAGAGCTACTGTTTCAGGAACAATTTTAGAAATCCCTATTAAAGAAGGAGATCAAGTAATTCAGGCCAATACATTTAATGCGGGTACCACAATAGCAACAATAGCTGATTTAGATAAAATGATTTTTGAAGGTCAAGTTGACGAAGGTGAAGTTGGAAAACTTTCAGTCGATATGCCACTAATAATAACCTTAGGAGCAATTGAAGGAAAGGAGTATGAGGCTAAGCTTAAATTAATATCACCAAAAGGTACGGAAGTTGGAGGAGCAATTCAGTTTAAAATTGAAGGAGAAGTTTATTTGGATGATGAGTATGTGATAAGAGCTGGTTACAGTGCTAATGCTTCGATAGTTTCAGAAAGAAAAGTCGACGTGATTGCAATTAGTGAGGCCCTACTGCAATACGATTCAAAAACTAAAAAACCATATGTAGAAATCGAAACTTCAAATCAAAAATTTAAAAGACAAGATGTTAAATTAGGTATTTCTGATGGTGTAAATGCAGAACTTATTTCTGGAGTTTCAAAAACTGATAAAATTAAAGTTTGGAACAAAACTGAACCAGATAAGAGAGGAGAAGTTGAAGATAATGGATGGAATTAGACAATTAAAATCTAAAATAATTATGAAAAAATTTGTAATAATATTTTTGGCTGTATTGTGTTCTGGGAATCAATATTCACAAGAACCTTGGACTTTAGAAGCTTGTGTGAATAGAGCTTTAGAAATGAATATTTCAATTAAACAATCTCAATTAGAATATGCAGGTTCGGAAATTGATAGAAAAGGTGCTATTGGAAACTTTCTTCCAAACATTAATATTGGAAGTAGTCATTCTTGGAATGTAGGTTTAAATCAAAATATCACAACTGGTCTTTTAGAAAATTTCACCACTCAATTTTCTTCAATGAATCTAAATTTAAATGTTAATTTGTATAACGGGTTACAAAATGTAAAAAGATTACACAGGGCCAATTTAGCAATTTTGGCAAGTCAATATCAGCTAGAGGATATGACAGAAAATGTTGCTCTTAGAGTAGCAAATTCATATTTACAAATATTATTTAGTAAAGAGTCTTTAGCTGTGCAAAAGTTGCAATTGGAAATAACTAAAAAAGAGTTAATAAGAGTAAAAGAATTAGTAGATGGTGGTGTTGTTCCTAAGGGAGACGTCTATGAAATTGAAGCAAATTTAGCTTCTCAAGAAAAAAATGTTGTTGATGCTCAAAATGCATATTTTCTTTCAAAAATTGCTCTTGCTCAGCTTATACTTATTGATGACTATGAAAACTTTGAAATTGCTAATGAGTCTTATGATATTCCTATTGCTAATGTTTTAAACAAAACAGCGACTGAAATATTTAATTATGCAGTTGGAAATAAAAAGGATATAAAAATTAGTGAAACTAATGTAGAGATTGCGAAAAAAGATTTAGAACTCTCAAAATCATTATTACAACCAAGACTTTCAGCATTTTATTCTTACAGTACAAGAATTGGTTATAGTGATAGAGTAGTTCCGACGGGTGAATTTGGATCAAGCACTATTGGTTTTGTGGAGAGTACAAACGAGAAAGTTATAGCACCTTTTCCAATTTATAAAAGTGAAAAACCATTATCTTTTTCAGAACAATTTGATTTGAATGCAGGGCAAAATTTTGGTCTTAGTCTTTCTATTCCAATTTTAAATAATTTATCAAACAGAACAAATGTTGATAGAACTAAAGTAAATATTTTAAGAAGTATTAATTCGTTAGAGCAAAAAAAATTAGATTTAGAAAACACAGTAAACCAATCTTATAATGATGCTAAAGGGGCCTATAAAGCTTATGTGGCTTCTCAGAAGTTAGTAAAAGCTAGAAATTCAGCTTTTGACTATGCTCAAAGTAAATTTGAAGTTGGAGCAATGAACTCATTTGATTTTACTCAAGCAAAACAACGTTTTGAGCTAGCTCAATCCGAACTGATTAGGACTAAATACGACTATATTTTTAAGCTTAAAGTATTAGAATTTTATTTTGGAGTTCCAATAACGGTTAATTAGATGTCATATATTCTAAATATAGAATCCTCTTCTACTAATTGTTCTATTTCTTTAACAAAAGATGGCAAGTTACTTTCTTTGAAGGAAAAAAATGATGAAAAATATTCACACTCTACAAAACTCCATTCTTATGTTAATGAAGTTCTTATTGATTCGAAAGTTAAGATCAAAGAATTATCGGCGATAGCTGTTAGTAAAGGTCCTGGATCTTACACTGGATTAAGAATTGGCGTAGCCGCGGCTAAAGGTTTATGTTTTTCACTAGACATTCCGTTAATATCTGTATCTACTCTTCTTATTTTATCAAAACAAATTAAAATTAGTTCTGGTCTAATAGTACCAGTTTTGGACGCAAGAAGAGATGAAGTTTATTCTGCTGTATATGATACTAACCATAATTTAGTTAGAGAAGAAGCTCCTGAAATTATTGATCAAAATTCATTTGAGAATTATTCAAAGGAAAGTGAAATATATTTTATTGGAAGTGGCCAAAAAAAATGTAAAGAGTTGATTAACTCTAATGATAATTTGATTTTCTATAATAAAGAATCCTTCCCTTCCTCTAAAGAAATGGCTTATATCTCTTATCAAAAGTTTTTAAATTCTGATTTTGAAGATCTTGCTTATTTTGAGCCTGCTTATTTAAAGAATTTTATTTTAGATAGTGTTAGCCATTAATTGCATTAACCTCAGAAATTTTTCCAGGCAACATATCTTTTAACATAGTCTCAATACCACTTTTTAAAGTAACTGTTGATGATGGACATCCGCTACATGCACCTTGCAGAATTACATTTACTTTTTGAGTAGTTGTATCGTAAGATTCAAACATTATATTACCACCATCCGATGCTACTGCAGGCTTAATATTTTCATCTATAATTTTAATTATTTCTTTTGAAATATCATCATATTCAGCATTTGGTTTAGTTTTTATATTGTTTTTAATTCTATCCTCAAAAACAATAGTGTTACTGTCCTGTATAAAAGATCTAATAAATTCTCTAACATCCATTACATTTTCATCCCAATTATTTCCAGGATTTTGAATTAATGAAACAAAATTAAAATCGAAGAAGACTTCTTTTACAAAATCAAATCCAAATAATGACTTAGCAAGCGGGGAGTCTTTTGTTTGGTCAATAGATTTAAATTCATATACATCATCTACAATCTTCTTATTCACTACAAACTTCATTGCATTTGGATTTGGAGTGCTTTCTGCATAAACAGTAACTGGAGAAACTTTTTTGATTTCGTTTTTACTAACTAATCCTCCTTTATTTAAAAATTCCTCTAACTGCGAACAAAGTTCTTCTTGAACATCTTCCCATTTTAAAATATTTAATTTTTCAATATAAATGGAATGTTTGTTTAAAGTAACTTTTTTTATAAATGGTAAGTAGAATATTTGTTGAATTAACGGGAATTCATTTGTTTCTTCAATTTTGTTAAACTCTGTTCTTTTTTCAGATAAAAAAATATTTGAATAAAATTCAAGTTCTTCCTCTCTGCTTGTCTCTTTAAATTTAATTATATGCTTTTCCATTTAGATGGTTTTAATTTTAAAATTATTGTCTAATATTTTTTTCAATGAATTGTCGCTTCCATTGCAATAGAATTCATAATAAGGATTATTATCAGTAGAATTCATGTTATTATTTATGATTATTTTTTTTGTTTGTTTAGCAACGGCTCCTCCACTTTCAAGAATTTTAACATTGCTAGGTAAGATTTTTATAATGCTATCCTTGATTAATGGATAATGGGTACAACCTAAAACTAAATGATCAATGTTTGACTTTATCATTGGGTTCAAAAACTTTATAAGTAAATCTTCAATTTCTGTGCCATTTAAAATACCGTTTTCAATCATCTCAACCAATCCGTCTCCGTTCTTTTCAATTATATTGATTTTGGAACAATAATCATTAGAAGTAATATTAAATAAATTGCTTGACAAGGTTCCTTTTGTCGCTAAAACGCCTATGTTTCCGGTTTTAGTATTAATAGCAGCTGGCTTTATTGCTGGTTCCACACCAATAAAAGGTACTTTAAATGACTTTCTTAACAAAGAGATACTATTTGTAGTGGCAGTATTACACGCTACCACGATTGTTTTACATCTTTTGTTTCTTAACCATTCGCTATTTTTTAAACTTAAATCTTGAATTTCTTTTTTAGTCTTATTTCCATAAGGAGAATTAAGATTATCAGAAAAGTATATTATATTTTCTTTAGGTAATAATTTTTGAATTGATTTGAAAATTGTCACACCACCAATTCCAGAATCAAAAATACCAATTGGCGAATTATTCATTAGATAAAAATAAAAAAAAACTACCTAACATAATTAGGTAGTTTTTGTATAAAAATAAAAGGTTATAATTTATTAAAATCCTAACTCTTTTTTAACGTCTTCAATTAAGTCTTTTCCGTCAGAAAGAATCAAACTTCCTCCTTGAGTTCCGTCAATTACGTAATCATAACCTTGACCTCTTGCAACTTTTTGTATTGCTGCTCTAGCTTTCT
>Ga0208809_1000374_pt1 | contig 8513 bp, 7 predicted proteins | sample Colrivmet1556B02_FD_187673 | JGI IMG/M metagenome (GOLD analysis project Ga0208809, IMG submission 187673) | Estuarine microbial communities from the Columbia River estuary - metaG 1556B-02 (SPAdes) (version 2) | ecosystem: Environmental > Aquatic > Marine > Intertidal zone > Estuary | place: USA...
TAAACAACTTGGAATTGGCTCTACGAAGAAGTCATCAAAGTAGAAATTTGAAAACAAATTATTAGCATTTGTGTGAACGAATACCACATTTTTATGTCCTGCAGTCACATTGTCCAATAGTAATGTGTATTCGGTCCAAACAGCATTTGCCGGAGTCAAAGTATCAATGATCACAAACCCTGCAGTGTCGCCTGCATTTGGCACAGTACCCACCAACAAATTCATAGTTGCAGCAGAACCCGCGTCATGACCAAGTTGGAAACGTATTTGTGTTGAATCCCCATCTAAACCAAATAGTTCTGGCGTAATTAATGCTGAATAGTCCGCATCTCCAATATACAATCTAGTAACATTTGGAGATGAATTCGCTTGTAATTGGCTAAATGTAAACGGTGCATAGGTCTGTCCTGTTCCTGGGGTAAAACCAGAAGTAAAGGTAACATGGCTCCAACATGGATCCAAATCTGGCACTGTCAACGCATCAAAGTTATTTGAGTATCCTTGATTTTGAGCAGCACACAATGTTCTGAAAGTAAATGGGCCGGCCCATGTAGACAATCCTTTGGCGGAATCTGTACAATCGTTTTGTAAGTAAACATCTATTAATGTGTTCGCTGGCATACCACCGATAAAATCACCAGACATCGTTATAGTATCTGTAGCTCCAGTACCTTGACCGAAACCACTTATTCCCCATTCTGCTGGGAAACTGTGGCCACCAGAAATAAAGGTAAATGAAGCTCCCGAAGAGGTAATACCAGTAACATTAACACCTGTAGGTTTTAGACATGGAGGTGCTTCTTCTACTGTTAGTTCATCGATACCCATGTCCATGTTGCCAAAGAATTTAACCCCAACAAATCTAAATTGTGTATTGCTCGATTTTACTGGAGTCGCGTCTAAAATTTCTTCCAACCATGGGTCTGAGCTTGCTGTTTGCTTAGAGCCACTTAGTGTGCCAAGTGTAACCCAAGTAACACCATTGGTAGAACCTTGAACAAGAATGTCTCCAACAGGATTCGTGTTAGTGGTAAACATGTGGTAATAGAAACTAAACAAAGGTGTATTCGAACGCCCCTGTGTAAAGTGCAACTGAATCCGTTCCACCAAAGTTATTTCCTTTAGCCACAACGTAATTTCCTGCACCTGACTTATCTGCAGATGGTCCGGTATTAAAGCCGCCAGATGCCCCTGACATAACAACCCATTGAAATTGATTATTAGCATTCGCACTTCCTTTAGACCAACATCCATCTAGAGTGTCTCCGGTATATGGCCAATTTGAAATGGCTGGCACCCATGGTGCGTTATCAAAAGTTTCTGTATAAGGATATGTTGCTACGGCAACACAAGCTGTTGTAAATGTAAAAGAAGATGACCAAGCGCTTATTCCATTACCTGCAGAAGTACAATTGTTTTGAACATAAATGTCATAGCTAGTGTTAGGCGAAAGACCGGTTAAAATAATTGAGTCACCATTCGATGTAGTGCTTGTTCCCGAGCCTAAAGTAAAACCTGACGGTCCGTATTCCACATTAAAAGCCGTACCGGTAGATTGCCAATCAATTTGGGCAGAAGTGGCTGCCACATTGCTTGAAGACAAATAAATAGGGGCCGGACATGGTGGAGCCGGTAAAATGTTAACCGTATAATCCTCTGTCTCTCCGAAGTTTGTAGCAAAACATGCCTGTGAAGTCGTTGGTGCAGTGTTGTAAAAACATCTAACTCGCATTCTATATTGACCAACAGAAGGGGTTATTGGAATAATCAAATTGTCCGTATGAGTTAACGCGGCAGCTCCAGAGCTCCAAAGAAACTCTCCAGCGTCATCCCAATCTTGATCGTTGTTCCAATCAATCCAGATTGCAGCTCCTTGATTCCATGTAGGACCATGGTCAATCGTAAACTGACTAACTGTCCCTAAAGCCATAGAGATTGTATCTGTTGTGTAGTCTCCGAAATTGTTAGCTGAGCATTGTGTTGGGTTTGAATACGATCCAAATGTCACGTTTGTGATCAGATCACCTGACGTACATGCAGCAGTATGTAATCCTGTGGTACAATACTGTGCCATCGCGGAAGGCGAAAGCAGCATGAAACCTAGCATTAGGTTAAAATAAAGTAATAGTTTTTTCATTATGTGTTTGTTTAAAAATTTAGACGTGTTAAAAGAAACTTATTTCTAACATATACACAAGTAAATTGACCCTTTTCCAACTCGTCATCTAATAATCTAGATTGAATCTTTATAAGATGTGCAATAAATAGCGCTTTGATTCCTTTATTTGTAGCATGAATAAAATACTTCTATTCGCACTGTTATCTGCACTTTTTTCGTGCGCAATAGAATCTATGCCAACTGGAGGTGAAAAAGACATCATTCCTCCGGAAGTAATTCTTACTTCTCCAGCAAATTATCAAACCAACTTTAAAAGTCCTGAAATAGAGTTAACCTTTGATGAGTTTGTAGAGCTAAAGAATTTTAACCAACAGTTTTCTGTTTCTCCTCCGTTAGAAAATAAAGTAGATTATAATCTTAAAGGAAAAACGCTAAACATCACAATTCTTGATACCCTCAAAGAAAACACCACCTACACGCTCAATTTTGGAAATTCGATAGTGGACATTTCTGAAGGTAACCCTCAAACCAGTTTTAAATATGTTTTTTCCACTGGGCCTGTTTTAGATAGTTTAAAAATACAAGGTAATGTTCATCACGCTTTAAGCGGAAAGCCAATGGAAGGCTTTTTGGCAATGTTATATTTGGATTCTGATGAAGACAGTGTTGGGTATAGAGCCAAGCCTCAGTACTATGCCGTTACCCAAGAAGATGGTTCGTTTAGCATAGAAAATATAAAAGATGAGAACTATAGGCTCTTAGTGCTAGATGACAAGGATTTTAACTTTAAAATCACCTCAAGGCAAGAGCCTCGCGGGTTTGAAACCGAACTTATAAACCCAGGCAAAGACAGTATTTACCATTTAAGAACTTTCGTTGAGAAAAACAGGCTCAAGTTTAACCAGCTTAAACAAACTGGGGTTGGCAAAGCTTTGGTCTATTATTCTGCTGATGTGCCAGACGGTTTTAAAATCACTGATAAAAACGAGAATCCCATTTTTATAGACGACCGAAACGGAAGAGACACTCTCACTTTATTCTTTGAAAAAGGAGTTTCCGACACGTCTTTGTTTTATGCGCAATACGCTGATGTAACCGACACACTCTTTATTCGAAATGCTGAATTTGACAAAATTGAACCTGCCTTAAGAGCTAAAAGAGCGGTCGTTACTCCAAGTGATATTTTAACACTCACTTCAAATAAACCAATTGAAAATTTCGATCCGTCTTACCTCATCTACGTTAAAAACGGAGATACAGTGGCGGCACCAAAATTGACCTTAGACGAGAATGGCTTTGACCTTGTATTTGATGAGCGGCCTTATTTTGGGGACAAATACACGGTTCATTTTATTCCTGGTTTTGTTTCTGCTTTTTACCAAGAACAAGTTGATACGGCTAGCGTTGGTTTTAAAACGAAAAAAGAAACCGATTATGCTTTTCATATTATTTCATTAACACAAGAAGCAGATCAACAAAGTGTCATTCAGTTGTTAGATGAAAAAAACACCTTGGTTTTTGAGACTACCGTTGTTGGCAAGAAAACTATTGAAGTCCCTTTCTTAGAACCTGACGGTTACATTTTAAGAGTAATTATAGACGATAACAAAAACGGTGTATGGGACACCGGAAACTACTTAGAGCAAATACAGCCTGAAAGGGTGTTGTATTACCCGGAAGTTATTGAGCTACGTGCCAATTGGGAAATTGAAACTATTTGGGATTTAAAATAAAAAAAGCCCAAAACACGATTGTATTTTGGGCTTTGCTTTTATACTTCGTTCTTAAAATTACTCTTTGAATGCGCCAAAAGAATAGGATAAGCCTACGCCCAGTACTTCTTTGAACTGAGTTCCCGGTGCATTTAACACTCCGTCACCATTGGTATCTCTCACAGAAATATCGTGATCGTAAATAAGGTTTAACAGCAACGAAGCTGTTAACCATTTGTTAGCTTTAATAAGCAATAAGCCTTCCCAAGTCACATCTATGTTTTGAGGACGATCTAAATAATTTGAAAACAAACTGAGCTTAGACGATACTTCTAAATTGTCATTAAACTGTTTTGCGTAAATAATATCTACAAAAGCACCAAATTCCCAACGCATTTTACCCTTAGCCAAATCAGAAACGTTAGCAGCGTTAACATCGAAAAAAGAACTTCCATAAGCTAAAGCCGAATCATTCACAAAAGTGTTCTTAACTGTTGCCGGAGAAATGTAAACCACTAAACCATCTATTGACTTATTGGTAAAGCCTAAACCATAGGTTGCATAAGCTGGAGAAAGAAAGGACGAAATTCTCAAAGAATCAGGAAATTTTGAATCTTCTGGGTTTGCAAAACCATCAAGTAATTGTGTGCGAACATTACCAAAGGCGCTGACGCTCCATTTAGGGTTGCCTAATTCGCGGTCGTAGCGTGTCGTAAATTCTATCTTATCGTCTGTCTTAACATCTTGATTCGGCTGAATGCTGTAACCAAAATTTACTTCCAATAAATTGAACCAGGTGTTGTTCCCTTTATTAAGGGTCGCTGCCTGCTTCAATAACACAGCGAAGTTACTTGAATTCGAACCCCCGGCTGCCCAATTGCTCAATGCTGTTTGAGTTAATCCAAGACTGTAAAGTCCAGAGTGTTTCCAAGGTTTTTCAGGTGCAGTCGTGTCTGTTTGTGCAATGGCAAAAGTTGTGAGTAAAGCCAAGCAAAAGGTTGAATAAATTTTCTTCATATTAAAATTTTGGTTCTGCGTCAGATGTATCGCACACCCTTCGCATAAAGAGGGCAAATTTAAAAGTTTGGAGATCTCATTCGAACTTTGAAAAATATTTTCTTAAGCCACGTAATTACTTGGCTTTAAAGCTTTCAATAGCATTTTTAGTAAAGTCAGAAAGAACTAAAGTTCCGCTAATTACAGCTCTCTCTGCCAACAAATCATCCCAATGTTCAGTTCCTGACCAAAAAACGGTCTTCAGTTCCTTCATCGCTTCTGGATTACTCTTTGCCAATTTAGTGGCAAGCTCCAAAATGGCATCGTCCATTTCTTCTACAGAATCGAAAATGTCAGTATAGATTCCTTTTTCGCGTGCCCATTCGGCATCAAAAAACTTGGTGGCATTTATTGCCATGGCACTCATGCCGCTTAACCCTGCTTTTCTTTCAACGGCTGGTCCAACTACAAACGGTCCAATACCGACTGCTAGCTCAGATAATTTAACTGACGCGAATTTAGTGGCAAAACAATAATCAACAGATGAAGCCAAACCAACACCTCCGCCAACGGATTTACCTTGCACACGGCCTATTATCAACTTCGGGCATTTTCGCATGGCGTTGATTACGTTGGCAAATCCTGAAAAGAAGACTTCCCCTTCACCCAAGTTTTTTATTGAAATGAGCTCATCAAAACTTGCACCTCCACAAAATGCTCTTTCTCCCGCAGATTTTAAAATAATTACGCCTACCTCTTCATTTTCTCCGGCAGCAATAATCGTATCTGCCAATTTTCCCAAAACTCTTCCTGGCAAAGAATTACTTAAAGGATGAAAAAATTCGATGGTTGCAATACTGTTTTCAGTTTGAATGGATACATCTCCTTGCTGGGTAGCGTCAGTCATATTGTCAAATTTTTAGCAAATCTAATCTTCAAAATTGATTGCTCAGTTTATAGCTCCTGAAAGTTTACAATTCATTGTAGGCAGAGTGCTCAACCTTGCTGATTTGAGAATGATACCACTGATACCATTGTGTCTTCCCTTTTGACTTGGCCTTTTTATGTGTTGAGTTTCGCTTCCAATTCTCAATCGACTCCATATCTTTCCAATACGATATAAATATTGCATGGGCGGCACCATCTCCAGCAAACTCGTGACCTAAATATCCGGGCATTCCTTTGGCTAATTCCAGCGTTTTTTCATCCATATCCATATAGCCCTCTAAATCTTTTCCGCGTTGGTAAGAAAAAAGAACTGCGTAATAAGGTGCTTTAAAGTTCTTTCTGTTCATGTTTGTTCTATCAATGACTTAATATCTTGAATGTCCATCATGTTTTTATACTTTCGAAATTATAAAACAACTCCAACAATGAAACATTTATTACTCTCCGCAATTTTGGCCTTCGGCCTGTTCTGTTCCGGATCAGCGCAGTCTGAGGTTACATTTTACACGAACAACGGAAATTTTGTGCTTCTCCTGCACGATTCGGTTATGCCAATAACAGCGGGTAATTTCAAGGCCTTGGTTGACACCAAGTTTTATGATGGAGTAATCTTTCATCGCATCATTTCAAATTTCATGATTCAAGGAGGTGACCCAACAGGAACAGGATCTGGCGGCCCAGGATATACCATTCAAGATGAGTTTGTAACTGGACAATCTAACATCAAAAAGACTATTTCTATGGCAAACACAGGACAACCAAATAGTGGAGGTAGTCAGTTTTTTATAAACGTAAAAAACAATACTTTCCTAGATTTTGACAAAGCCCCATTATCTTCTAAGCACCCTGTTTTTGGGGAGGTTACAAGCGGTTGGACAGTTGTAGAAACCATTAAAAATGTTCCTACAAACCCTAGTGATAGACCTATTACCGATGTGGTTATGGATAGTTTAAGAACTACCGGATCCGTTCTTTCCGTTGAAGAAATTGAAACTAATAAAACGTTAACCTCAATATATCCAAACCCGATAAGCAACGAGAGTGTCTTAGATCTTTATCTCGACAAAGCACAAAAGGTTTCGGTTGAGTTATTAGATATGAACGGAAAAGTTCTTTTTAAAACACAAGAAAATTTAGGTTCGGGTAAAGCATTGATTCCACTATATAATTTAGGAGTTGTTGAGCTTTCGTCTGGCACTTACTTTCTTTCTATAAACGGAATAAGCGTTAGTAAAAAAGAGACGTTTATTATTTCGAACTAATTACTATTAGACATTATAAAAAAAGGGTAGCTGCTTCAGTTGCCCTTTTTTATTTCTTTTCGTTTTTTAACCCTGCAGGCGTTTCAAGTTTACCCATAAAGAGTATGCTTTCAGACACATCGTCCATTATAAAAAATAGAAAAGGTTTGTTTGCATTAAACTCTATGTTTTGTGGCTTGCTATGCGATATGCTTTCTGTTGTCATAACCACTGCTGTAGCTGCTGCGGCCTCCGTTCCTTCCTCTGACACTTCGATAAATGACTGGTGTATTACCTGATCTATCCAAACAGGTTCTGCCGTCATTATCCCTGAAAAATCTGCTCCTACTCCAAATGAATTACCCATTCCTTTTTCTATGAGATATTTGTTTAAAGTCTCTTTGTACTCTAACTTAAATTTGGGGAAATGCACGTTTACATTCGCCTTTGATCTTCGCAACAAGCTCTTTATTTCATTGTTCGTTAGATTCTTTTCAACTTGCTCGATACTCTCCTTAGGCAGAAAAACAAGCATGCTTTGTTTGTCTCCTTTATATGGAAGTCGAATAGCTTGATAATCCATTGTTTCGGCATAGCCAAACCCGCCCTTTTGAAACATCATTTCAACTTTTACAGATTTTTTCGGGGCAAAAAACTCTTTCTTTTTGGTATCCTTCTTTTTAAACCCGTATTTCCAATCTCCTTTAAAGTATACTGCATTGGTCAAGATCAACCGTGTGTCTCCCGTTATCGTTCCAGGAGGAATCAAGTCTTTAATTTTATTTTGAGTTTGTTTTTCAACCCAGGTATTTATCGTTTTTTCAGATGCTCCAAACTCTATAGGCGCATTGTAATACATGTTGTTCATTTCTAAAAAGTCTTTTTCAAATTCAGAGGGTCCATATCCCCATAGACGATTTGCCAAATTCCATTGGACTTCGCATAAATTTTCATTGAGCATACGCTGATATAAACCGTTCAATTCGTGAAAATCTCCTGCCTCGTTGTTAAAGTGCATTACCTTTTCAAACTCTTCAGCGGTGCTTCCTTTTGCTCCAGCATACGTCATTGCCATCGCTGTGGAAATACTCAACGGAGAGATAAAGTAGTTTCCTTCTTTTGCTTCTTTTAAGTAATCTACCCCAAACTCGTTATTCGCTTGCCCGATAGCTTTATAGTTCTGTTGGTTAACTGATGACATTAAGACAAATGCGGACGCTGCAACAACCATTAAAGACTTTGTTTTCATAATTCAGGTTTCCAAGGTAAAAAGACAAGAACAGTGCCAAATCTCAGGTGCTAAGTCTGAATCGCATCAGCCCTCGGGTCGGTCTTCTATAAAAAATAAATTGTACCGTTATTATTAAGAATCTGACCTTAACAACTTCTTTTTTATGCCTGTTTCTCAACTTGTTCTAATCCGCATCTTCGTCTAATATCAATTCATTAACATTATTGTAAAATCATCTAAAACATGACTAAATCCTTACTTTTCAC
>Ga0208809_1000378_pt1 | contig 8477 bp, 8 predicted proteins | sample Colrivmet1556B02_FD_187673 | JGI IMG/M metagenome (GOLD analysis project Ga0208809, IMG submission 187673) | Estuarine microbial communities from the Columbia River estuary - metaG 1556B-02 (SPAdes) (version 2) | ecosystem: Environmental > Aquatic > Marine > Intertidal zone > Estuary | place: USA...
ATTATCCCCTAATTATTGATTCATTTTTTAAAAAACTTCAAAAATTAGAGTTAACATCTGCACCTAGTGCTTTAGAAACTTCTCTTGCAGTGTTTACTACAGATCTACTAAATTCAGCAATCTGATCGCTGGCAACACGGCTGGTTGGCCCAGATACGGATATTCCTGCTATAACTTCTCCGTATGCATTTTTTATTGGCGCAGCTATACAACGCATGCCAATATTGCGCTCTTGATCATCAATTGCATAGCCGCGTTCTAGTGTAATTGTCATGTCGCCTTGTATTAATTCTAAAGTTGATTTGGTGTATTGTGTAAAAGATTCTAAGCCTGATTTAACAAATTTTTCTAATCTTGATAAAGTATATTGAGTTAATAGTACTTTTCCTATTCCTGATGCATGTAGTGGTGAAAGTGTTCCAGGTGGAAAAAAAGCACGGATAGGAGCATGTGTTTCCACTTGACTTAAAAATAAAACATTACCGTTATTTTCTATCCCTAGGTTTGCTGTTTCTCCGGTCTCTTCCATTAAGTTTCGCAAGAATGGACGGCTGGTTTCTATTAGGCTTGTTCTCCGCAGAAATGATGACCCAATCTGAAAAGAGCCTGGTCCAATATTCCAAGTTTGTAATTTATCATCACATTCTACAATTTGATGTAGAGCCATTGTAGAAAGTATTCTGTAAATAGTTGATGGTGACTCTCTCAACTCTTTTGACAAATCTGTTAAGGTTTTATTCTGATTTTTTGAAAGAGTAGTAAGTACTGTGAGTGCACGATCTAAAGATTTTATAGTGTTCTGTTCTATTTTGTCATTAAATGCTCTTGGTCGACCAAGGCTTCTGTTACTCTTTGATTTCATAGTGCTCTCCACAATAATGAAATAGTATTTCATATTATGAAAAAATTAAGCTACTGACAATAAATGATTTTTTAAATATTTATAAAATTATAAAAAATTTTCGAAAAAATTGTCTTTAGAATAGGGATGGTTTAAATTAATCAGTAAATTAAATCTAAGATGCAAAAATTTTCACCTTTTTAATAATTAATTTTAAATATAAGCTAGAATATCAGCTAAAGTGGTACAAAAATTTTTTTAAAATAATAAGCTGAAAAACTAATTATTTTTTAAGATTAAACATTTTAATAAACCTAGGACTATAAATAAATTTTAAAGTATTTACACCCTATTAAAGGAAACAACAGTGGCTAAAGAAACAAAGAAATCAATCGAAAAACAAGCTGCATTGGATTATCATGAATTTCCTCGCGCAGGAAAATTAGAGATAAGAGCTACAAAACCTATGGCGAATGGACGCGACTTAAGTCGTGCATATTCCCCGGGTGTAGCTGAGGCTTGTTTAGAAATTGAAAAAAATCCAGATGATGCAAGACGTTATACATCACGAGGTAACTTGGTTGCTGTTATATCAAATGGAACAGCTGTTTTAGGTTTGGGTGATATTGGTGCTTTAGCTTCAAAACCTGTTATGGAAGGTAAAGCTGTTTTATTCAAGAAATTCGCAGGTATTGATTGTTTTGATATTGAAGTAAATGAGCCAGATCCTAAAAAATTAGCAGAAATTGTTTGTAGTTTAGAGCCAACATTTGGTGCTGTTAATCTTGAAGATATAAAAGCTCCTGATTGTTTTATTGTGGAGAAAATTTGCCGTGAAAAAATGGGTATTCCTGTTTTTCATGATGATCAACATGGTACAGCAATAGTTGCAGCAGCGGCGGCATCGAATGCATTAATAGTAGCAAAAAAATCTTTTTCAGATATTAAAATTGTCGCCTTAGGTGCAGGTGCAGCAGGTATTGCCTGTTTGAAAATGATGATGGTTATGGGCGCTAAAAAAGAAAACATAACAATGATAGATAGTAAGGGGGTCGTTCATACTCAAAGAAATGACTTAACTGCTGAAAAATCAGAATTTGCCCGCAATACGACCAAACGTACTACTATGGAAGCAATGGAAGGTGCTGATCTGTTTTTAGGTGTTTCGGGCCCTGGGCTCTTAACGCAAGAAATGGTTAAGAAAATGGCATCTCACCCAATTATATTTGCATTAGCAAACCCAACCCCTGAAATAATGCCAGAGGAAGCCAGAGAAGCATCGGCTGATGCTTTGATTGCAACTGGAAGATCAGATTATCCAAATCAAGTTAACAATGTATTATGTTTTCCATTTATCTTTCGTGGAGCTCTAGATGTGGGTGCAACCACAATAAATGATGAAATGAAAGCAGCCTGTGTTGAAGCTATCGCAGGTCTTGCACGTGAAACTGCAAGTGCTGAATTAGGTGCTGCTTATCAGGGTGAGAGGTTAGCTTTTGGGCCAGATTACTTAATACCAAAACCTTTTGATCCTCGATTATTGCCTACAATTGCTTATGCCGTAGCAAAAGCAGCTATTGATAGTGGCGTAGCTAAAAATAAATTAGACCTAGATGCATATCATGCAAAATTACAGACACAAGTTTATAGATCCGCAGTGACAATGCGGCCAATTTTTGAAGCTGCTAAAACTGACAACAGACGAGTTGTTTTTGCTGAAGGTGAAGATGTAAAAGTACTTCGTACAGTGCAAGCAATGTCAGAAGAATTATCAGAAACTGCAGTCTTAATTGGACGTCCAAATGTAATTGAATCTCGAATTGAACGTGAAGGTTTGTCAATAAAAGCTGGAGTAGATTTTGAACTTGTAAACCCTGAAAAAGATACAAGATACCGTGATTATTGGCAATCTTATCATGATATAATGGCTCGAAAAAGTATTACTCCAGATTTAGCAAAAGCAATCATGAGAACAAATACAACTGCAATCGCAGCAGTAATGGTGCACCGTGGTGAAGCAGATAGTATGATTTGTGGAACCTTTGGACAATATCATTGGCATTTGAAGTACATAAAGCAAGTTTTAGCTAACCAAGATTTAACTCCAGTGGGAGCATTATCATTAGTAATTTTAGATCAAGGTCCTTTATTTATTGCTGATACGCATGTGAATATTGAACCTTCTGCACAACAAATTGCGAATACAATGATTGCGGCAGCGCGTCATACAAGGCGTTTCGGTATCGAACCTAAATTAGCATTATGTTCAAGCTCACAATTTGGAAATGCGGATACGCATTCTGGACGCGTTACTCGCGAAGCTCTAGCTATCCTAGATTCTCATAAAGTAGATTTTGAATATGAAGGTGAGATGCACACTGATGCAGCTTTAGATGAAGATCTTCGCGAAACTATGATGCCGAATAATCGATTAAAAGGAAAAGCAAATATTTTAGTTTACGCTAATTCAGATGCTGCAGGTGCAACGCGTAACGTTTTAAAGTCTGTTGCAGGGGGTCTAGAGGTTGGGCCAATTCTAATGGGTATGGGAAATCGTGCGCACATAGTTACTCCAGGTGTTACAGTTCGTGGTTTGCTAAATATAGCGGCATTAGCAGGCTCGCCAGTATCAAGCTACGAGTAAGTACCTTTAAATAATAGTCCAAGCTTTTTTGAACCAATGCTCTTCTAAGTTTGGACCTTCTCCAATTCTATCAATTGCAGCAAATAGGCCAGGAGAATAAAGTGGGCATAATACTCCATGCCAAGTATTTTTGGATATATTAATACCTTGTCCTGGTTTTGAAATAAATGAAATAGGTGTATCGGGCACACCATTTTTATCATGAGCGACTATTATTAAAAATGAATTTTGATGCATCGGTATAAAAGCCTGGGTGCCCTCTGGATGACGCTCCATCATTTCCAAGTTAAAGGGTAAGCTGCGTGCTTTAGCATTAAATACGCTGACACCCACCTTCCCAGAAAGAAAATCTAACTTTGCTAAATCATGGTGTCTTCCGCACATGCCTTGATTAATAATTTTATCTGGTTCACCTGATGCATCTATAATTTCGCCAAATGGTTTGAAAGCATCTGCTGTTAATGGTTGTGTGGAAACTTCATAAATCATGGCAAAAGATCCATTAAGCGAAATTCTGCGATTCTCTCGACTTGTTTGCAAGCTTCTGAAAACTCAGTATCACCATCATTATTAATACGTTCTTCAAATGCACTTAAAATACTCGCTTTGTTATGATCCCTAACTGCAATAATAAATGGAAAGCCATGCTTTTTGACATATGCTAAATTTAATTGTGTAAATTTTTCTCTTTCATGATCGGTTAAACTATCCATTCCTGCAGATGCTTGTTCTGATGTGCTTTCTGCTGTTAATCGTTTAGCTTGAGCTAATTTGCCTGCTAAATCTGGATGTGCTTTCAAAACACTTAACTGTTGCTCTTTAGGGGCTGACCTAAAAGCTCGACATAAAGCATTGTGCAATCCAATAGCTGTATCATGAGAATGGCTTAATTCAAGATCGTAGGCATTATTTGCTACCCAAGAAGAATGTTCAAATATTCCACCATATTCATTGATAAATTTCTCTCGATTCATATTACTTGGCCTTTCAAATCGATTGTGTGGATGATTTTTTTTCCAATGATCTGCTATTTGCTCTCGTGTCGCCATCCAAACACTATCATGTTCATTTACAAATTCTAAAAACTTTTTAATTGCTTCAAATCTGCCAGGGCGACCAACCAAACGACAATGTAATCCAATTGACATCATTTTTGGTGAGCCATTAGCACCTTCCTGATATAGTGTTTTAAAACTATCTTTTAAATATTCTAGGAATTGTGTTCCAGAATTAAAACCCTGTGGTGTCGCGAATCTCATGTCGTTTGCGTCTAAAGTATAGGGAACTATCAATTGATCATTATCGGAAAATTCTGTCCAATACGGTAAATCATCAGCATAGCTGTCAGCTATATATGAAAAAATACCAGTACTAGCAGCTAACTTAATTGTATTTTCGGAAGATCTCCCAGTATACCAACCTTTTGGGGCGCTGCCTGTCACTTCGGTGTGAAGACGAATGGCTTCGTTCATATCAGCTTTTTCGTCTTTTTCTTCAAAGTCTTTATAATCAATCCATTTTAATCCATGACTGGCTATTTCCCAGTTTGCAGATTTCATTGCATGAACATGATTAGGTGATCTAGCTAATGCAGTTGCGACGCCATAAACTGTTACAGGTAATTCTTTAAATATATCATATAAGCGCCAAAAGCCTACTCTAGAACCATATTCATAAATTGATTCCATATTTGCGTGACGTTGATTTGGCCAAGCGCTGGCTCCAACTATTTCAGATAAAAATGCTTCAGACGCATTGTCGCCATGGAGAATATTGTTTTCACCACCTTCTTCAAAATTGATAACAATTTGTAATGCAATCTTTGCATTATTTGGCCATTGGGCTTTTGGAGTATTTTTACCATAGCCATACATATCTCGTGGATAGCGTTTCATCCTTAAAGATCTCCTGTTTTATTGTTATTATAAACTATCTATTATGGTTTTATATCAAATAATATTTGAAGGAGTATTACTGAATTAGCTCTTTAATAATGTAAAAATCTTATTAAAAATAGAATGAATTAGGAGGAATATTTAATGGCTGGATATCTGACAACTCATGTTTTGGACACTGCTCGAGGTTGCCCTGCCGCGGGCCTGAGAATTGAACTTTATAAGATAGTTAGTAATAGTAGAAAATTTCTATCTGAGGCGCTCACGAACGATGATGGTAGAACTAACGAACAAATTTTAAATTCAGCTGAGTTTGAAATTGGAGAGTATGAGTTACTTTTTCACTGTGGTGACTACATTTCGCGTCACAGTCAAGTATCAGAGGGCGTTCAATTTCTCAATATTGTGCCCATCCGATTTGGAATGTCAGAAAATCTTCACTATCACGTGCCATTATTATTGTCACCATATGGGTATTCAACTTACCGAGGGAGTTGATTGTTTCTTATGAAATGGACCTGAGATTGCATCACTAATATGCTCTATCATAAACTCCATAAATAAACGTGCCTTTGGATCTTGATGACGCCTATGTGTGTATAAACAGGCCATTTGCACATGGGAGGGTCTTGTTTTTTCAGCTACAATTATGAGTTTGCCGCTTTTTAGATGATCATAAACTTCAAATACAGGCTTCATAGCAATACCGGCGCCAGCAAGAGCCCAGTCCGTTAATACATCTCCATCATCACTTTCTAATCTTCCCTTTACATCAAACTTTCTTAACCCATCAGGAGTATTTAATTCCCACTGGAATTCAGTCGATCCAGGAAATCGTAACATGAGGCAATTATGTTTGCCTCTTTGAAGTTCGAATCCATCTACTGGATGACCATTTTTTGCAATATATTCTGGACTAGCACATAAAACTCGAGGGCAATCAGCTATCTTGCGAATTCTAAGATTAGAATCAGTTGGGTGGCCTAGAAAAAAAGCAATATCTAGTCCTTCAGCTGTTAAATCAACTTTTCGATCACTCAAGCGTAACCTTAAGTCAACCAATGGATATTTACTCGTAAATGCAGGAGAATTTGGAGCTATTAAACTTCTACCAACACCAAGTGGCGCAGCAACATGTAAAACACCACGAGGGTTCTCTGTAACATCTCCAATGTCAGCTTCAGCCATTTGTACTGATTCTAGAATTACTCTAGCGCCTCGATAAAATATCTGACCTTGTTCAGTTGGCGACAAACTTCTCGTTGTACGTTGAAATAAACGGACACCTAAGTGAGTTTCAAGTTGTGAAATTCGTGCTGATGCCACAGCAGGCGATATCCTTTGATCTCTTGCAGCAGCAGACATGCTACCTAATTCATAGATGCGTGTAAAAGTGCGTATGTTTTCGAAATATGACATTGTTGTCTTTTTTTTGATACTGTTTTACCAATAACAAACCTAGCAAGAAAATAAAAGTGCATGTAAGAAAGAAAAAATTTAGAAAGATATATTAATGGATGATTTTGTAATTATGTGGGAGTGGTTTGCTTTTGCAGTTCGTTGGCTTCATGTCACTACTGCAATAGCATGGATAGGCTCTTCTTTTATTTTATTGCATTAGGATCTGGGGCTGAAAAAATCCCCAAATTTACCAGCAGGTGCTTATGGTGAGGAGTGGCAAGTCCATGGTGGAGGATTTTATCATATTCAAAAGTATTCAGTGGCTCCAGAAAATATGCCTAATCATTTAACTTGGTTTAAATGGGAAAGCTACGCTACGTGGCTTTCTGGTGCTGCTATGTTAATGATTGTTTACTGGCTTGGAGCGGAATTGTATTTAATTGACCCTGCAAAAGCTGATTTATCAGTTTTTCAAGCAATTATCATTTCTGCAGGATCTTTATTAGTGGGTTGGGTTGTATATGATTTTTTATGTAAATCTGCTTTGGGAAATAATCCTACAGGATTAATGCTTTTATTGTTTGTTGTTCTGGTTGTAATGTCTTGGGGTTATAATCAAATATTTACTGGTCGTGCTGCTATGCTTCATCTGGGAGCATTTACTGCAACTATAATGTCAGCAAATGTTTTTCTAATAATAATGCCAAATCAAAGAATTGTTGTTAAAGATTTAAAGGAAGGCCGTACCCCTGATCCAAAATATGGAAAAATAGCAAAATTACGGAGTACACATAATAATTATTTAACCTTACCAGTTCTATTTTTGATGTTGTCCAATCATTATCCATTAGCATTTGCTACTGAATACACATGGATTATTGCATCATTGGTTTTTTTAACTGGCGTTACAATTCGGCATTATTTTAATACATTGCATGCTACTGGATCAGGCCCAACTTGGACTTGGATGGCAACTTTAGTATTATTTTTAATTATCGCGGCACTTTCAACAGCATCTTCATGGAATGGAGATTATGATGATTTAGAAAACCAACCGCTAACAAAAAAGCAAGAGAGCCTAATGTTAGCAAAAGGTTTTGATGATATCTCGGATATTATTATCAGTAGATGTTCCATGTGTCATGCCCGAGAGCCTGTATGGGATGGTATGATAAATGCACCAAAGGGTGTTTTTCTTGAAACAGATCATGACATTGTTCGAGGAGCAAAGGAAATCTATATTCAAGCTGGTGTGAGTCATGCAATGCCACCAGCAAATATAACTAATTTGGCAAATGAAGATCGAATTAAGATAGTGAAATGGTTTCGAGCTGCAGTGCCTAATAAACTTTTAAATTAAATAAATTTTACCTCTGTTTTGTTTTCCACTTTGGATGAATCCAAGGCTTTGCATTTGACTTGGGTAGAGGCTGCTTTCCTAGAATATGATCTGATGCTTTTTCACCAGTCATTATTGATGGTCCATTTAGATTTCCATTGGTAATTCTTGGGAAAATAGAACTATCTGCTAGTCTTAAATTTTTTACACCTATAACTTTACATTCTGAATCGACAACAGACATTGGGTCATCAATAGATCCCATTTTGCATGTTCCACATGGATGATACGCACTTTCTACATTCTCAAGTAAAAATTCGTCTAGAGCAGCATCTGATTGTATATTTTGCCCGGGTT
>Ga0208809_1000382_pt1 | contig 8428 bp, 9 predicted proteins | sample Colrivmet1556B02_FD_187673 | JGI IMG/M metagenome (GOLD analysis project Ga0208809, IMG submission 187673) | Estuarine microbial communities from the Columbia River estuary - metaG 1556B-02 (SPAdes) (version 2) | ecosystem: Environmental > Aquatic > Marine > Intertidal zone > Estuary | place: USA...
CGATCATAAACACCTCTGTTGAATGAGGCGCTATTATAGTGAGAGTCAAGTCATGAAGCGAATGACTTTAATGCATTTAATAGATTAATAACTGTAATTCCGCTTCTTCTTTGCAGGTTTCTTTTTACCCTTCTTAGGCTTATCAGCCTGATTTAAAACACATTGTTTCCCTTTACCTTTGTGCATATCTATTCTCCAGGTTCAGCGGGCCAAGCTACATCGTCTAATGATGTTACGCTGGCATTAGTTGAGGGAACATCTCTTAGGGCTGCACGATACGTTACCCATAAAGCTTTATCAGAATCAGGCAAAGGGCTGTCAACAAGCTGTGTCCAATCAGATGAATATAATTTTTCATTCCTTTCCGAGCGAAGTATTTCAAAAAAAGATTCGGAGTCAAAAGCCCATGCTTTGTCCACCCAAACATGATAAAGGGAAGGGCATTTATCTCTTATTTTCCATGTATCGTCGTCAGTGTCATACCACCCCGTCACCATTAGATCATCACTGTCAACCTCCGCTGGGATAATTACAGCACGAGAATCTCCATACATTTGCAAATTAACAAACTGATCATCACTCCCAGGAGAACATATACCGTTAAGCTGTCCTTCAGAATTTATAAATGCAAATCTGTGTGCCATATCTCTACCTATGAAAAGTTGTTGTCTACTGTGCCACCATTAATGACATAAAAAATTGCCCAATCTACATTCGTGGTGAAGCCATAACGACTGCTTCCTACACCCAAATAATTCAACATCCTGATTTTCCCTGCCGCGTAGTCAAAATCATAACTTACATGAAATCTACTATTGTTCCCCTGAGAACCAGTGATATATACAGACTGTGCGTTCGACACTAGAGCGTAGTAACGTCCTTCATCTAGGCTCGAGTCCATTGTAAATTCTGTGTAATAGCCATTAATGGCTCCTGTATCAGTCCCATTAAATTTGCCAGTAGCCACTAATGCAGCTGTCGCATCTAAATCAGTAGCTGAAAAAAGTACGTTAGAACTTGCAGTACCTGCACCGTCGTATACAACTAACCCTCGACCTGACGGAGTTAAGTTAGCAGTAGACTGCGCCTTTAGTTCGCGCCAGACTACATAGCCCCCGCCGCGCCCGTTATTAGCATTAGGAAATCCTGTTAATCCTTTTCCCCACTTACCATTTACATTCCTCGATAGTCTCGGGCGGTAAGTGCTACTACTGCCACCAAGAGAAGAGTCAGCAGGTCTAGCAATAATTAAATCACTCCCTGACCAGCTCGTTGTAGGGAAATCATTATTCGCTGTCGCAGTCCCACTATCTGTTGCATAGAGTAGAGATAGGCCCTGAACCGTATCAATTACAGCCCGCCCACTACTGTTATAAACCTGAAAACCGTAACTCATCAGCCACTCCTAATTACTATGTAATCAAAAGTGCTTGTCACACCCATATTATTAGAGATTCTAAAATAACCTGAAAATCTCTGGGTATCATGGGATCTAGCAGCTGTCGAATTAGGCGCGCTGTTTGGCGTCGAAAAAACCTGCCAGTCATCACTCGAAGTCATACCAGTGACGCTCACATCTACATAGCTCCCGTGCGTAATGCTCGATGTAGTACCTTCTCCAAAGGAACGAGTTACTCGACTCGAAGCCTCAATAACTTTTGTTCCATTCGCGGCGAAAACCTCAAGACCATATACCATTACGCAAGGTTTCCTAATTTAACGCGGATACCCGAAGAGTCGTAAATCTTGATTGACTCGCTTTTTATCTCCATTCGCGCGCCTGTTGACGCAGATCTAATGTCAAAAGAAGGAGACACACCTGAAATAGTTACGTTCGATGCGTCTATAGACCCACCAAAAATATAGTCTGCGTTAATCGTGCCACTAGTAATGGTATTAGCATTGATGGAGCCAATCTTCGCAGCAGTAATTGAGGCATCTTCGATAGCTGCAGACTTGATATACACAACACCATTAGTAACACCGAAAGGTATTACGTCGGCGGAAGGTGTATTAGTTGTATCGTTGTCTGTAGATGCGGGGTCAACAATTGCAAATTTGTCTGCACGTATTACAAACGCGGATTCTGGTACGCCGTCAACCTCTACACTAGCCAAACCAAAACCTGATACGTGTCCATTGTTATCTATCTTTACAGAATACTGTGCTTCAAGCCCTGATATGTCAGAAGCTGCGGCACTATATGCCTGCTCAACTGTAACACCTGTTCCGCCTGCATTGTTTAATCTTGCGGTCAAACCATTGACAGTCGAGGCCGCTGCTATGGAAGAGTCTTCTGCATCAGTCGCACTTGCAGCCGCATTAGACGAATAAGTACCTGCAGTTGCAGAAGCAGATTCCGCTACTAGTTTTGCCGCAACTGAAGCTGCAGAGGCTGTACCTGCTGCCCCAGCATAAGTCTGCGCATTACTTGCAGAAGTAGCGGCAGCTGACGAAGATGCCCCAGCATCTGACTCACTTTGAGCAGCATTAGTAGCAGAAGTATTAGCACTAGATGCAGAACCAGCAGCGGTCGTCGCACTTGAGGCCGAGTTAGTTTCCGCAGTTTCAGCCGCAGCTTTTGCAGTCTCAGCAGCATTTTTAGCAACTGTTGCACTTGCCGCCTCTTGTGCAGCATCCGTTGCTTTGGAAGAGGCTGTGCTGGCTGATGTTGCCGCAGCGCCTGCAGAAACTCCAGCAGCCGTGGCACTATTAGCAGAATTTGTTGCGGATTGTGAAGCGGCACTTTGTGAGCCACTAGCGTTTGTTTCAGAAGACGCCGCATTAGTTTCGGCAGTTTCAGCCCCACTACGAGCGGTTTCAGCCGCTAGTTTAGCTGTAGTTGCGGCTGTACTTGCAGTTCCAGCATCTGTTGCAGATGTAGCTGCATTAGTTTCACTGGTAGCAGCGGCAGTAGCAGAGTCTTCAGCGTCATCCTTAGCAGATTCAGCTGCAACTTTAGATGCAGTACTAGCAGTACTTGCAGTCCCTGCATTTGTTGCATATGTAGATGCATTAGATTCACTTGTAGCAGCAGCAGTTGCAGAGCCCCCGGCAGCGGTAGCGCTGTTTGCAGCAGCAGTTTGAGAGTTTGTAGCTGAAGATGCACTACCTGCAGCACCTGTAGCAGATGTCGACGCAGCAGTTTGCGCGGTCTCGGCTGCTGACTGAGCAGTTTCTGCGCTTGTTTCCGCCAGCGCAGCGTTGTCTTCTGCAGTTTCTGCACCAGTTTGTGCAGATAAAGCGGCTACTTTTGCTGCAATTGCTGCTGATGATGCAGCACTAGCTGAGGCTGCTGAAGCTGCCGCACTAGTTGTAGAGCCATAGGTCGTCACAAGACCATCCGCTGTTGTTTCAACTCCACCCATACGGCCAAGTAGAGAGCCATCTACAGCAGGGTCATAAGTTGAAACAAAGCCTACAAAAGCTTCTAGATTAGAAATATCAACTGCTGAACCTGAACCATCAATTGATTCCGCTAAGGAATTAGTTAGATGACTTACGGAAATAGACCCAGTTAATTCAGCTAAAATAGCCGCGGGGTTAGTAGCAGTTGTAGCAAGAGTACCCGCCGAAGAATTATAAGGGCCATTTATATCACTAGTAGATACATGCCTCGCCCAATAATAACGACTCGCACCACCACCTATAGGATCTATTAATGAGCCGCCGCCAGACACACCAACTAAAGTTGCATCACCAAGAACATCTGATGTGTGCGACCATATTTCTGTTTTGGCATGATTACCATACAGGGGTATATCCCAGAAGAGATTAACCTGACTGTAAGCGCCATTAGCGGTAAAGTTCGTCGGAGCAGTAGGAACGAAGGTATTAGTAAAAGGGTTAGTCCCAATACCAATGTTATCATCTGTTACATTATTTGGATCAAAAGGGTTACTTTTTAAGTCTTTAGCGAGCCCACTTAGAATTAACTCACGGAGCGTAACGGCCCTGTCTACTGGGTCACCTTTACGACCAAGCCGTATTTCTAAAGACTCAGCAATACTTTCGAGATATTTTGTAAGTTGGGGGGATATACCTTGTGGGGGTCTTGGTATCCCTGGAAGTTTAGTGGGTGTTGGTCTCATGTTCCACGGATCTCCTCCATCGATTGAGCAAGACAGAACTCGTTAATATCAGTACCTTCGACTTGGACCTCCCACTCCTGAGCAACAACGGCAGGCATACGCATAACAGGCTCACGTAAAGTACCATTACTAATACTACTAGGCACAGTTGTCGCTTGAGTGTATGTAGAGCCTGATTTACTTAAAGTGTAATGGGCAACGAGCGTACCATCACCCCACACTTTTACGGTTACTGGGTACTCATTAGCATGTACGGACACCCAGCTCATAGAAACAGGAGATGGTGTAACAAACTTTTTGCTTTTAAAAGTAGCAGTTTTGCTTGTACTACCACCACGATATTTTTTAATTTTATTTCCAACAATGATATATAGCTCACCGTCTTTCGGGTTTGTGTAACCACCGCGTACATCTGAAGATAGAGACAATGTAGTCAATGCGCTCTCTTCACCTCGAGGATCGTATACCCAACCGCCGCCTGAATAGAAAGCAACATAAGTTCCTTCATGTTTAAATGCTCGGATAGTCGTAGGATTAAAGTCGCTATTCCATTGTTCTACGGAAATCAAACCATTAGTGACCACGGACCCCGAAGCGCTTTGCACGGCACATAAACCATCTGGCCCTGCGTAAAGAACATAGTCTCCCATATCTACGACGCTGTGTTTGTTAACACAGGCTTGTGCTAGATCTATACGGATCGCGGTCATTGCTGATGGATCAGTGCCTGTAATGAAGTAAGGCTGTCCATCAGTTAAAGCAGCTACGCCATTTGCTGTACTAGCGATAGCAACAATATCTTCTTCAGTCGTTATACGGTAAGCAATTGGCCATGCGTGAGGGAGGAAGGGCTCGCTAAGACAAAAACGTTTGCCTGTGAAGCCCGCCATAACGCCTTGCGCCAGTGGTATGAGCTGCTGTAAAGGCCCATCAGGGTATACAGTGCCGTTATCATTCGGGGGCTCAATCCATGTACCGCTTGGTAATACTTCACCAAGATTAGCTGCATTCACAGTATCAGTAAATGTTTGGTCCGTATAGTCAGTAAATCCAACATACTGAAATGTAGTATTAGTGCTACCCGTATTAGATCTATAGATGCGTCTTAACGCGCCAGCGCCAAAGTTATAGGTGCCTGATAAAGTACTGCCCATCGTTACTTCAACAGTTTCAGTATCAGTTAATTCAAACACAGTACTAGGGGGGCTCGGCGGTCCTTCTTCGCCCATTGCACTAACAAATGTATATACATAGCTTACATCTGATGGTGTCTGTGTGTCATCAGCGGTGCCTGATTTAGTTGTAGTAGGTGCGGAAGTAGGCGCCTTGACACCTAGTCGGTAAGAGTTAACGGGGTAACCCACTGACCCCTCAACAAGTGATGTATATGTACCAACGCGGGGGTAGTCATCGCCTGTAAAGTACAGACGATCAGTAGTATCTCCCGGGATAGGCCCAGGGACCACACTGACATCGTCTTCGGACCATTCTAGCCAGTTAGTATCTCGGTAGTAGTAAATAGAACGCCTTATAGAATTTTGTAAAGCATAAGTATCAGAGTCCTCTTTAATCGAGATAAGTCTTCCCGATTCGAGGTCTACGTTCTCCGCTGTCTGGCCAAATTGGTCAGCGAGCAACCTGGGAGAAACCCCAGGTGCAATTCCGCTAAACCTGTCTCGCTTAAAATACGCCATGCGTACCTCATTCTTCGGTTTCTGTTACCTTCTTTTCAATCAATGAAGCAATATTAGCTACAGCAAGATCATGAATAGTAGCTTGCCGCTTTGCTGCTACTGACATTTGTACAGCTTGCTCATGTAACGACAACATTTCTTTTACTTCATCACTAAGCTCAGAAACTGGGTAAGTAGTATCGCCGATAGTTAGTGTTGGTTCTTCAGTTTGGTCGGTCATAATAGACTCCTTCAATTAAGTGAGTAAGTATTATATTAGGATAACTAATATAAATAAAGCTACTTAGCTGATATTGGCGCTGTTGTGACAAAACGCAATACTGTTACACAGCTTGCGATGATGCAACCTACCATAGCTTGTCCTGCGGGGCTAACAGGCAAAAAGCCTACATAACCCTGTAATATACTCAGGACTGCCAGTGCAATACTAAACTGTACGGTCTTTGATTTTAATGCTTGCTTAATTTGTCCCATTACGCTGTGTATCCGTTACCTGCAACAATCGCGGCATCTGCGTCTGTAAAATCTTCACTGCCCCAATCATCTTTAGCTTTCATCAACTCTAGGTGCTGAGTATTACGATCAACACAGTCCTGCCTATCTGCGGCATCATCATCAGCCATAGCATTACCTGCTATAACATCTGTAATCAATGCAATGCTGTGTCCCATTGCTGTGAAGTCTGATGCTAGTTCTTCTGCTGTACGGTCTGTCATGGTTATTTATCCTTCTAGGGTTGTGATTCGTGCGGTTAATGCCTCAATCAAGGCGTTTTGTTCTTGGATGGCTTTGACTAGGATTGGTACAAACTTGCTGTACTGTAGACCCATTTGCTTGCCATCTTCTGTGACGCTAGTAGTCAGATTGGTCTTATCGGCTATCTTGTATCCTGCGGCAATCTCAAGGACTTCAACGTCTTGAGCCTTGAAGCCTATATCTAGCCAATCTTCCTTGTGAGTGCCGTCAGGAGTCTGATCATTAAGATCATAATCATCAGCATACTTGTCACCGTACTTAGCGCGTTTGTCCCACTTGTAGGTAACGGGGGCCAGTGCTTTAACAAAGTCCAAACCAAGGTCTAGGGCTGTGAAGTCTGTCTTGTCTCGTGCATCTGAGGCTACTGTCCAATCGACTTGAACATTGCATTTACTTATATTTTCATCACCAAGAGATATTTCATTACTGCCTGCTGTTATATTACCGCCGGGACTTCCTGTGCGTCCTGCGTCTGCACCAAGACATAAGTTGTTGCTACCAGATGTAATTGCATAACCTGCGGCATATCCATGACTTGTGTTGTGAGTACCGCTAGCAACTGCTCCTCCCATTGCATAATATCCAACGGCAGTGTTACTAAGTCCTGTACCCGCTGTCAACGCACCCATACCAACAGCCGTATTTGCATTTCCACAATTTGCTGACAGTGAAGCATATCCTACAGCCACATTATACGCACCGTCATCAGTAGCGTCACCTGCAAGACCGCCCACGAATGTGTTTTGAAGCCCTGTGGTTACTGCGCCACCCGCGTTTCTTCCTATACCTGTATTAGAATCCGCTGTTGTTACAGAACTTAAAGCCTCTCTACCAAGAGCAGTGTTGTACTGCCCAGTTGTAATTGCGTCTCCTGCATATGCACCGATAAGAGAGTTATAACCGCCAGTTGTTATTGCGGCTCCTGCTGATGTCCCAACTGCTACGTTTTGTGTACCTGTGGTGTTTGCTAATAAAGCGGCAGAACCAACTGCGGTATTGTTAGATGCTGTTGTGTTACCACCTAACGCTGAATTACCTATAGCAACATTATCTTGACCAGTAGTATTAGCATCTAAACAAAGCCGTCCTACTGCTGTGTTCTCAGAGCCTGTGGTGTTTAAATATAAGGCTCTATAACCTAACCCTGTATTATTAGCACCTGTTGTAGTTTCTTGCAAAGCCGAACGACCTACTGCTGTGTTTTGATATGCGGTTGTATTGTTAAGTAACGCATATCTTCCAAAAGCAGAATTGCTTGAACCTGTTGTATTAAGCTGTAGAGATTGACTACCTGTTGCCGTGTTATCTGCACCTGTGGTGTTTTGTCGTAAAGCAAAATTACCAACTGCGGTATTGTTACTTGCTGTGGTGTTAGTCTTTAAAGCACCAGTACCTACTGCGACATTAGTAGCTCCTGTGGTGTTAGCTGTTAATGACTCCACACCTACTGAAACATTACTATTTGCTGTGGTGTTTGCGTCTAGGGCGTAAGCACCAACGGCTACGTTTTCAGCGCCTGTGGTGTTTGCGACTAAAGCCTCTCTACCAATGGCTACGTTACTAGCGCCTGTGGTGTTTGCTGTTAAAGCCGCGTAACCAAGCCCAGTATTAGCATCGGCAGTTGTATTTGCTGATAAAGACAGTGTTCCTAACGCTACGTTGTAGTTACCTGTTGTGTTTGCATCCAAGGATAGCGAACCAACCGCAGTACCATTAATCCCTGTGGTGTTTGCGAGTAAAGCTGACTGCCCCACTGCTGTATTGTTTGAAGCTGTCGTTGTTTCTCTACCCGCACTATCGCCTATAAAAGTGTTTGAAGCGCCTGTAGTATTAGACTCTCCCGCATCATAGCCAAAGAATGCATTATAGTTACCAGTGGTGTTTTGC
>Ga0208809_1000383_pt1 | contig 8426 bp, 6 predicted proteins | sample Colrivmet1556B02_FD_187673 | JGI IMG/M metagenome (GOLD analysis project Ga0208809, IMG submission 187673) | Estuarine microbial communities from the Columbia River estuary - metaG 1556B-02 (SPAdes) (version 2) | ecosystem: Environmental > Aquatic > Marine > Intertidal zone > Estuary | place: USA...
AAGATGGAGCCTTTCTAGCATCCCCTTTTTTAAAGTTGGGTTGATATTCTCAGGTGTTTTACTAAAAACGATTGCATTTGCTCTTTCTGCTCCTTTTTTACTTTCCCTTAAATTACCAACTGGCATGAGGGAGTCCTTGTAATAGGGGTAGTAGTAAGGTGTAATGAGAATATTAAATCCTGCTTTTATCCATCTGTGTTGATAGCCATCATCTAAAAGTATGACTTCTGTTTCAGGAGAATCTTTCAGGATATGCTTTACTCCTTTGTTCCTATTTTTTTCAACTACAACTAAGCAATCAGGGTTGTTTTGTTTTAGTTGTAAAGGTTCATCACCTACCTCTGATGGTTTGCTTGTGCTTTCAACAATTTGTAAGTTGCTTATTTTTCGGCCATATCCTCTGCTGAGGATAGCAACTTTATAATCAGGCTTTAGTAAATTAATAATGTACTGGGTGTGTGGGGTTTTCCCTGTTCCTCCTACTGATAAATTCCCTATACAGATGATGGGTATATTGTGGCTTACGGCTTTAAATATTCCATAGTCGAATAATAAATTACGAATGGCTATAATGCTACCGTAAATGAATGATAATGGGATTAATAGTAAATATATAATGGATTTAAAAGTTTGTATATTAAAATTAGTCCATTTCATCTTCCGCAAAGATAAGATTTAGATTTAAGATACTAGAAATTGAGGGATAGACTTTGTTTTTGTATTTTTGAAAAATGAAAATAATAGAAGTGACAAATTTTTTAGAACAGTATGCTCCATTGGAATATCAAGAAACTTATGATAATTGTGGGCTAATTATAGGTGATGCAAATGCTGAGATTAAGGGCGTTCTTATTACTTTAGATTGTATAGAAAGTGTAATTGATGAAGCAATAGCAACAGGGTGTAACCTTATTGTGGCTCATCATCCTATTATTTTTTCAGGGTTAAAAAAACTAAATGGCAGCAATTACATAGAACGCACGGTTATAAAAGCAATAAAGAATGATATTGCTATTTATGCCATACACACCAACTTGGACAATATGCACAATGGGGTAAGTGCTAAAATTGCAGAAAAATTAGGACTAGAGAATTGCAAGGTGTTGGCTCCTAAGTCTGATTTGATAAACAAACAAGTAGGTTCAGGTATTATTGGTGAACTGAAAACAGCCGTAAATACTGAACAGTTTTTAATGGATATAAAGGAGAATATGCAAACGGATTGTGTGAGATATACTCCCATTGTTAATCAGGAAATAAAGCGTGTGGCAGTTTGTGGTGGTAGTGGTAGTTTTTTATTAAAAAATGCAATAGAGGCAAAAGTAGATATTTTTATTACTGCAGATTTTAAATATCATGAGTTCTTTGATGCTGAAAATCATATAATTATAGCAGATATTGGGCACTATGAAAGCGAGCAATTCACAAAGGAATTGATTTATGATTTGCTTACCAAAAATTTTACTAAATTTGCCGTCCGATTATCAAAAGTGAATACTAATCCGATAAAGTACCTATAATGGCAAAAACGACAAAAAAAACTACTGCTTCAGTAGAGGATAAATTAAAAGCATTACACCAACTTCAAGTTATTGATACTAAAGTTGATAAAATTAGAATTATCAGAGGTGAATTGCCTTTAGAAATTGAAGATTTAGAAGATGTAATTGTTGGTTTAAATTCAAGATTAGAGAAATTTAATGAGGATTTAACAACTTCTACTGATGAAATTGTTGCCAATAAAAATTCGATTGCTTTAGCTACTGATGCAATTAAAAAGTACGAAAAACAATTAAAAAACATCAAGAATAATCGTGAGTTTACTTCATTAACTAAAGAAGTAGAGTACCAAAACTTAGAAATTCAGATTGCTGAAAAGAAGAAAATTCAGAATGAAGCAAATGTTTTACATAAAACAGAAATTATTAATGCTTGTAAGGAGCAAATTTCTGAAAAAGATGCAGAATTAAAAATTAAGCAAAGTGAGCTTGACGAGATTGTAAAAGAAACTGAGAAAGAAGAAAAAGCGTTAATGGCTGATTCTGCTAAAGCTGAGAAAGTTATTGATGATAGATTACTTGGAGCTTACAAAAGAATTAGATCAAAAGTAGCAAACGGTATGGCTGTTGTTTCTGTTGATAGAAATGCTTGTGGAGGTTGTTTTGCAACTATTCCACCTCAAAGAGAATTGGACATTCAAATGCATAAAAAAGTAATTGCTTGTGAGCATTGCGGTAGAATTATGATTGATGCTAACATCTTTGAAGAGCAAGAAGCTTAGTAAAATTTAGAACTATTTAAAAGGGATTTCATATTTTTGGAATCCCTTTTTTTATGCCATGAGATTTTTTATCATCATATTTTTATTATTAAGCAAATTTACTTTCGCCTCTTTTGATATGAATGAGAATATGCAACAATCATACTCGCATATTATAAGCTTGGAGTTTGAGTCTGCTAAAAAATTACTAGCTAATGAGCAATCTCAAAATCCCACTAATGGTTTTATTCCACTTCATCAAAACTATATTGACTTCTTAACCATTATTATTGGTGAGGAGAAAAGTTATTTTGATAATTCTATTCAGCAAAAGGAAGTGAGAATGGAATTGCTTGAAAGCAAAAATGAAGATTCTCCTTACTATTTATATTCTCAAGCAGAAATTCATTTGCAATGGGCTTTTTCTCGTTTAAAATTTGAGCAATATTCAACTGCTGCTTATGAGTTTATTAAAGCATATAAGCTATTAGAAGAAAATCAAGAAAAATTCCCTGAATTTACTTTAAATAAAAAGGGTTTAGGTTTAATTCATGCTTTGCTTGGTGCAGTTCCTGAGCAGTTCCATTGGATATTAAATCTGGCTAGTTTAGAGGGTGGAATGTCGCTTGGTCTTTCGGAATTAGATGAAGTTTTGAATGATGAGAATTTTAAAATGTATGAGAATGAAGTATTGTTTTTGCTTTCTTTTTTGCAAATTAACTTGAATGAAAATGATGCTATTTCTCAGCAATATCTGGATAGGATAGGAGATGGGTATAAAGAAAATATATTATTGAATTTTACTGCAGCACGGCTATCTCATAATTTAGGAGAGAATGAATTAACACTTAAAATACTGGAAGATAAGCCAAGTTCTTTGTCAGCTTTCCCTTTTCATTATTTGAATTATTTGCAGGGTATGTCTTATTTGTATCAGTTGAATTATGAAAATGCTAAACAGCAATTTGAAGTCTTTTTAGGCGATTTTAATGGTATTAATTACATCAAATCTGCTTATCATAAATTAGCTTGGATTTCTTTTTTGCAAGGAGAAGATGATAATTATTTTGAGAAGGTAATTACTGAAGGTAATACTTCAATTGATGAAGATAAAGTTGCATTGAAAGATGCAAATAAAAACTATATAACACATTCTAGATTGTTAAAAACAAGGTTGCTTTATGATGGAGGGTACTATGAAAAGGCACTATTAGACCTTTCTGGAGTAAAGATAATAAAAGACTATTCTGGATTCTATGATGAATATTGGTATCGTTTAGCGCGTATCAAATCTAAACTTGATTATGATGATAAAGAAATTATTGAGCATTTTCAATTGTCTATTGTTCAAGGAAAGAATTCTGCTAATTATTATGCTCCTATGTCAGCTTTGCAAATTGCCTTAATCTATGAAAAGCAAAATGAACTGGATAAAGCAGCAATCTATTTTGAAAAGTGTCTTTCAATGTCAGATTTTGACTATGAGAGAGGAATTCATCAAAAAGCTAAATCAGGTTTGGTAAGAATATCAGATTAGTATCTGAAGCCTATAGTAAAAATCAAACTATGATTGGTGTTAACTAAAGATGTTGGCGCAATATATTCTTCATTATATAATAAGTGTTCATTTGCTCCTTGAGATAAAACATAAGCGATATCAAAATAATAACCGCCATTATTTATTCCTAAGCCATAGCTAAAGTTTTCTCTGCTAAAATCTTTATTTGCAAATGCACTTCCTAGTTTAGCATATCCAGCTCTTAAAATAAATGGTTTGATATTCATCTCTGCTCCTATCTTTATGTTTTCAGTTTTTTGGTAGATTTTACTAATTGCTTTATTACCGTATTCAAATTCATAATCTGGGTATAATTTACCTTTAGTGTAATCAAGAATTTCATAGTCAGCACTAATTAATATATTTTTATTAAAGATTGTTGATGCGCTAACAATAGCTTTCCATGGTGTTGTTAAGTTGTACTGAAAAGGCATTTCATATCCCATTGATTGATCTAATGTACTGTCTTTAAAATGAGTAATCATATCAGTGTAATAATCTTCTTCAATAGTATAAACTGTTGGAGTGTGTATGGCTCCACCTACTTTAAAGGTTTCTGAAACACGGTAAATTGCACCTAATTTCAAATTATAACCATGTCCATAAGCTGTAAATTCTTCTGAGTAATCTAATTGCCTTAGGTTGCTTGTAGTGTCTGAAGTTTCTTTTTCTGTATAATTAGCAATTTCTGTATAATCTAAAGTTGGAATACCAAGTGTAGCTCCTAAATATAATTTCTCTTGAAAAGAACTCCCAACTGAAAATACAAATTCATTTAAACTCCCTCTTGAATTTATGGTTTTAAACTGATTTTTTGTGCCGTTAGAAAAATTTGAAATATATTGTCCATCTACTACACTATCCCCATTAAATAAGGGGTCAATTAAATAAGTATTCCAAGCCATTACTGATTCGGAATAAGCATTTCCTTCTGAAAGATCGTTCATAGAAAAGCCATTAGTGGCGTCAACAATATTATCAGTAAAAGTCAATCCACTATTATCTCCTTCAATCCTTACACTTCTGTTGTAACTTGCTAATTGATTCCAGCCTATAGCAATATTAATTCTTTTCCAGTCAGTATCTCCCTTTGGTATAGTAAAAACTAACCCTAGATTACCAATGTCTAATCCTGTGTTATAATCAGCAGTATTTGTTCCATTAAAGTATGATTTAGTGCTATTTAAATTAAATGTTGGCGTGAAAGTAAATTCACTAAACTGATACATTCCAATCCCTGCAGGATTCAAGCTTAAAGCTGAAAATTCTCCTCCTAGTGAGCCAAATGCACCACCCATTGCAGAATATCTTGCAGTTCCTAAATTATCATGTGTTGAATATCTTAATGCATCAACTTCATTTTGTGCGTTAAGTGTTGTGCTGATTGCTATAGCAATTCCTAAAATTCTTTTTATCATTTTTATCTTCTTGGTTTTGAGCTTCTTTTATTTCCTCCTGAGGATCTATTGTTACTATTTGATCTGCTCCCAGAATTTGAATTGTAGCTTCTGTTGTTGGTTTTTGGTGAAGAATATGTGTTGTTGCTTCTGTTATTTGTTTTAGTTGTTGTGCTGTTTTTATTGGAGCTATTCCCTCTTGTTTTGTTACTATTTGTAGAATTGCTTTTGTAATTACTGTTATTGTAAGTGTTTTTACTAACTCCAATATTTGTTTTAGTAGTTGTATTTCCTCTGTAAGTATTTATTGTTTTTACAGTTGAATTTGAACTATTACTTCTAGTGTTAGTCGAATTGGTTTTTATTGAGCTGTTGTTTCTGATATTTACAGTAGAGGAGTTGTTATTGCTAGTATTGGTTTTCACACCTCTATTTCCTCTTGAAGTTAGTGCTCCTCTGTGTCCAGTTGTGTATGTGTGATTGCTATTTGTATTTACAGTAATATTGTTATTGTGGTGATGGTTGTATCCGTAATAAGAATAGTAGCCCCCAGTGTAGTAAGGAGAGTAGTAGTAATCGTAATAATAAGGGGAGTAACTGTAGTAAGAATAGTAAGGAGAATTCCAGTTGTAACCATAATAGATGCTTGTTCCGCAATAAAATGGGTCATTATTATACCAATAGTAGTCAGTATAAATTCCGCCATAATATCCAGTACTGTACATTGGCCTATGAAATCTTCTTATTCTTGATGAAAAACTATAGTCATAGTAATCATCAGCTTCATAATAATTGTTGACTGTTGTTCCTGTATCAGTAGTTATCGTTTCATTTTCTACTTGATTATTTACAGTCATTTCTTCATAGGTGCTAAATTCATTACTTTCTAAATAATTAGGATCAGAATAATGCACATGAGTTGTTGTTATGCAAGATGCTAAAAACAACATTAATATTGAGGGGAGAAGTAGGTTTTTCATAGCTATAATTTTTTGTTTGATACTCATAAACTTATGCTCGTTTAATTTATTAGTTTTGTACTACCTTTTTGGTAAACGAAATTAATACTACAAAATTACATTTTTTAAGATTAAATGGCAAAAAAATTAACATCAAGAGCAGAGGACTATTCTCAATGGTATAATGAGATTGTTCAAGGAGCTGATTTAGCAGAGAATTCAGGAGTAAGAGGTTGTATGGTTATCAAACCTTATGGATATGCAATATGGGAAAAAATGCAAGCTGAATTAGATAAAAAGTTTAAAGAGACAGGACATGAAAATGCTTATTTTCCTCTTTTTATACCTAAATCATATTTTAGTAAAGAAGCAAGTCATGTTGATGGTTTCGCTAAAGAATGTGCTGTTGTTACTCATTATCGCTTAAAAAATGATCCTAACGGAAAAGGTGTTATTGTTGATCCTGATGCAAAATTGGAAGAGGAATTAATTGTTCGTCCTACTTCTGAAACTATCATTTGGGATACTTACAGAAAATGGATACAATCCTATAGAGATTTGCCTATTTTAGTTAATCAATGGGCTAATGTGGTGAGATGGGAAATGCGTACTAGATTATTTTTGCGTACTGCTGAGTTTTTGTGGCAAGAAGGACATACAGCTCATGCAACTAAAAAGGAAGCAATTGCTGAAACGGAACAAATGATTGATGTATATGCTGATTTTGCTCAAGATTTTATGGCAATGCCGGTAATTAAAGGTGTAAAATCAGAAAATGAAAGATTTGCTGGTGCACTTGAAACTTATTGTATTGAGGCACTAATGCAAGATGGGAAAGCTTTACAAGCAGGAACTTCTCACTTTTTAGGTCAGAATTTTGCAAAAGCTTTTGATGTAAAGTTTGCTACTAAAGAAGGAAAACAGGAATATGTTTGGGCAACTTCTTGGGGGGTTTCTACTCGTTTGATGGGCGCTTTAGTAATGACACATTCTGACGATAAGGGTTTGGTTTTGCCACCTAAATTAGCACCATATCAAGTCGTTATTGTTCCTATTTATAAAGGGGATGAGCAATTAGAAAAAGTATCGGAAGTAGCTTTAAAAGTTAAAAAGAACTTAGAAGCTGAAGGAATTTCAGTTAAGTTTGATAATAGGGATACACATAAGCCAGGGTGGAAGTTTGCAGAATATGAGCTTAAAGGCGTGCCATTGCGTTTAGCACTTGGTGCTCGTGATTTAGAAAATGGTACAATTGAAGTTGCCAGAAGAGATACTTTAGAAAAAGAAACATATCAGATAGAAGACATTGAAAATAAGGTGGAGCATTTGTTAGAGAAAATCCAAGAAAATTTATATCAAAAAGCACTTGATTTTCGTGCGGAAAAAACTTACAAAGCTGACTCAAAAGAGGAGTTTACTGAATTAATTAACAAAGGCGGTTTTGTTTATACCCATTGGGATGGAACTTTTGAAACAGAGGAATTGATTAAAAAGGAAACAAAAGCAACTATTAGATGTATTCCAATGGATGCAAAAGAGGAAATTGGAGTTTGTTTGTTTAGCGGAAAACCATCTAACAAACGAGTGTTATTTGCAAAAGCATATTAATTATGAATACAGAAGAAAAGATAGTTAGTTTATTAAAAGAAAAGGCTTGTACTAAGCAAAAGATTTATCGAATTACTAAAAATATTTTTGCTAATTTTCAAGATGTATTGCAAGAAAAAGCAAACATTTTAAATAATGAAATTCAAGATAAAGATGTTGAGGTTTCTTATGAAGAATCTGGGGATTTTGATGCTAAATTAAAATTTTCCGGTGATACGCTTTTGTTTCATATGCATTCAAATATTTTTGATTTTGATTCTTCACATCAAATACATAAAACATCTTATGTAAAGGAGGATAAAATGAGGTCCTTTTGTGGGGTAATAAATATTTATAATTTTCTTTCAGATTCTTTAAAGTATAATCGCTTGAATGATGCAGGATTTTTGATTGCTCGGATATTTATTAATAAGGATAATCATTTTTTTGTTGAAGGGGATAAGCAGTTAGGCTTCTTGTTTAATGATTTTGTTAATCAGCAAATAGATGAAGTTCAGATTTGTAAAATTATTGATACAGCTATGATTTATGCTCTTAATTTTGATTTGCAAACACCTAATTTTAATGATGTAAAAGTTGTTTCTTTACATCAAATACTAGATATAAACAACAATCATAAAATTAAAACTTCTAAGCGTTTGGGT
>Ga0208809_1000387_pt1 | contig 8387 bp, 9 predicted proteins | sample Colrivmet1556B02_FD_187673 | JGI IMG/M metagenome (GOLD analysis project Ga0208809, IMG submission 187673) | Estuarine microbial communities from the Columbia River estuary - metaG 1556B-02 (SPAdes) (version 2) | ecosystem: Environmental > Aquatic > Marine > Intertidal zone > Estuary | place: USA...
GATTTTATCAATAAAAATAGTTGGTAACACAAAATACATTGGCACCACTGAAGGGTTGCTGGTAATTGATAATAACACTTGGGATGTTTATACTTCAAAAAACAGCAAACTCCCTTCTGATAAAATCAGGAAAATTATAAAAATAAAAGATAATATTTTAATAGCAACATCAAAAGGGTTGGTAAAATATAGTAATGATTTTGAAGTGATTTTATCAAGTGATAAAAATGGAATAATTGATGATGATTTTATATCAATGAGTGTAGATCATAATAATGTCGTTTGGCTTGGAACAAATAGTGGTTTATATAGTTTTTCAAATAATATATGGAGAATTTATAACACAAAAAACTCAGAGTTACCTAATAATAATATTTGGGATATAGTAATTGACGGTGAAGGAAAAAAATGGATAGCAACAAAAAGAGGTATAATTACTATACAAGACGATCAATGGGTTTTGTTCAATAAAAAAAACACACCACTTAAAACAAATACAATTAAATCTTTGGTTTATGATGATTATGATCAAATTTGGGTGGGAACCGATAAAGGAGTTGTTTCTTTTGATGGAGAAGATTGGAAAAAACATAAAATAAGCCACAAAAAAGCGCTTGTAACCTCATTATTTATTGATGATTTTGATAACAAATGGGTGTGTACCTTAAAAGATGTAATTGTATATAATATTGATGGTGTGGAGTTTAAGAACAATATTAGTGCGCAAAATAGCGTTATTGTAAGCAAATAAAAAAATCAAAGAGTGAAACACATTTTTTGGTTAATACGCAAAAAGTCCAACCTTTATGGTTGGATTTTTTGTTTAATATTGATTTTAGATGAAAAGAATATTTTTAATAGTTTTTGGTATTTTGTTAATCCCACTTATTGCAATGCAGTTTTCTAGTGAAGTTAATTGGAATATTTTTGATTTTTTAATGATGGGATTTTTACTAACAACAACTTTAAAACATACGCATAACACAATAAAACATACACATAACACAACAATTATCATATGTGTTGTTGCAATATTCTTAACCATATGGATACAGTTAGCGGTAGGGATTTTTTAAAATAAAAAAAACCAATCATATGATTGGTTTTTTTGCTCCCCCTCTAGGACTCGAACCTAGGACCCTCTGATTAACAGTCAGATGCTCTAACCAGCTGAGCTAAGGAGGAGTGTTTGTTAAAAACGGCTGCAAAAATATAAGAATGGATTAAATAATACAATATATTTGCAAAAAAATTTTATGAGTATTTTAGTAGTAGGCACAGTAGCTTTTGACGCGATAGAAACACCTTTTGGAAAAACAGATAAAATAGTTGGAGGGGCAGCAACATATATTTGCTTGTCATCATCTTTTTTTACAAAGAAATTAAATTTAGTATCTGTAGTTGGAGAAGACTTTCCTAAAGAGACTATTCAAATGTTAAAAGAAAAAAATGTAAACACTAAAGGGCTTCAAATAAAAGAAGGAGAGAAAACTTTTTTCTGGTCAGGTAAGTATCATAATAACATGAACACTAGAGATACAATGGATACTCAACTTAATGTTTTAGAAAATTTTGAACCAATTGTACCAGAAGAATTTAAAGATTCAGAATTTTTAATGTTAGGAAATTTGATGCCTTCGGTACAAAAGAAGGTTTTAGATCAAATGACAAAAAGGCCAAAATTAATTGTTTTGGATACTATGAATTTTTGGATGGATCTTTTTATGGATGACCTGAAAGAAGCATTAAAAGAAGTTGATGTTCTTACCATTAATGATGAAGAAGCGCGTCAGCTTTCTGGCGAATACTCGTTAGTTAAAGCGGCAAAAGTAATATTAGCAATGGGACCTAAATATTTAATTATTAAAAAAGGTGAGCATGGGGCATTGTTATTTAATAACAAAGAAGTGTTTTTTGCACCAGCATTACCTTTAGAAGAAGTTTTTGATCCAACAGGAGCGGGAGATTCTTTTGCAGGAGGGTTTATTGGCTATTTAGCTAAAACTAATGATGTTTCGTTTGAAAACATGAAGAGAGCAGTAATTAACGGCTCTGCAATGGCATCATTTTGTGTGGAGAAATTTGGAACACAGAAGTTAACTGAAATCAACCAGGATGATGTTGACGCAAGAATTAATGAGTTTGTGAATTTGGTTAAGTTTGATATTTCTTTAAAATAAAGAATCACCCTTATTAGCCACATTCTTTTCATACCAATGATCGGTTAATAGGCTTTGGCCATCAGCAGCTTCAACTGCTAAAAAATCACACCTTTCATTTTCCTTGTTGTTAGCATGACCCTTTACCCAGATAAAAGAAACTTTTTGCATTCTATAAATTTTAAGAAACCTAATCCATAAATCAGGATTTTTCTTTTTATTGAAATTCTTTTTCTCCCAACCAAACACCCATTTTTTTTCTACTGAATCAATAACATATTTTGAGTCAGAGTAAATTGTAATTTCAGAATTTTCTTTTTTTACACTTTCAAGAGCAATAATTACAGCCAATAACTCCATTCTATTGTTTGTAGTCAACTTAAACCCCTGCTTTAATTCTTTTCGATAACTACCACTCATCATTACAATTCCATAACCCCCATTTCCAGGATTGCCTTTAGCAGAGCCATCAGTATAAATAATTATACTCATAAGGAGAATAATGTTTTTTCAATAATTTTAGGGAATAATGATTGTTCTAATTCGTGAATCTTAGCAGTTAAACTTTCTAAATTTTCATCAGGAGAAAGACTAAAACTTTTTTGGAAAATAATTTTTCCCTCATCATAATTTTGATTTACAAAATGGACGCTAATTCCACTTTCAGTTTCTTTGTTTTCCAAAACTGCTTTATAAATATTTTCACCATACATCCCTTTTCCACCATATTTAGGCAACAAAGCAGGGTGAATATTAATAATCTTATTGGGGTACTGTTCAATCATTTTTGAAGGTATTTTTAATAAAAATCCAGCCAAAATAATATAATCAACCTTATATCTTGCCAGTATTTTAGCTAAATCATCAAAATTTTCAAGCTCAGTTTTTGATGTAAAAACCATTGGAATCTTCAATTTTTCAGCTCTCTCTACAATAAAAGCATCTTTTCTATTTGTACACATCATCACTACCTTAATATCAGATGAGTTATTGAAATAAACACAAATATTCTCAGCATTACTTCCCGCCCCTGAACCAAAAATTGCTAACTTTTTCACTCCTTAAAATTTTTATCAAAAATAGTATAAACAAACAGATGTTAAAATAGAAAATAAGAAAGTTTGCAAATTCTTTTTATTATAGTTTTATTTGCACCTTATTAACTAAAAACATATTAACATGTCAGATATAGCAGAAAAAGTAAAAGCAATTATTATTGATAACCTAGGTGTTGATGCTAGTGAGGTAACAGCTGCAGCAAGTTTTACAAATGATTTAGGAGCAGATTCTTTAGATACAGTAGAGCTTATTATGGAATTCGAAAAAGAATTTGACATTCAAATTCCAGACGATAAAGCTGAAGCTATTGCAACAGTTGGTGATGCTGTTTCTTTTATTGAAGAAGCGAAAGCCTAACTAAAAATGAAAAGCAGAAGAGTAGTTGTTACAGGAATAGGAGCTTTAACTCCTATAGGTAACAATTTACAAGATTATTGGAAATCATTAGTTGATGGAGTGAGTGGCGCTGCACCAATCACAAATTTTGATCCTTCAAATTTTAAAACACAATTTGCTTGCGAGTTAAAAGACTTTGAGGTTACAGATTTTTTAAACAAAAAAGCAGCAAGAAAAATGGATCCTTTTTGCCAGTACGCTATGGTTGTAGCGGATGAGGCAATAAATGATTCGCTTTTAAATATTGAGGACATAGATATAGATAGAGCTGGAGTTATTTGGGGTTCTGGAATTGGAGGAATGAAAACATTTCAACAAGAAGCTTCTGATTTTGCAAAGGGGAGCGGAACACCTAGATATAGTCCATTTTTTATTCCAAAGTTAATTTCTGATATTCCTGCTGGTCATATTTCAATAAAATATGGTTTTAGAGGCCCAAACTTTACTACAGTTTCAGCTTGTGCTTCATCAACAAATGCATTAATTGACGCATTTAATTATATTAAATGGAATAAGGCAGATATTTTTATTGCTGGTGGCTCTGAGGCTTGTATTTTTGAAACAGGAATAGGAGGTTTTAACGCAATGATGGCGTTATCTACTCGTAATGATGACCCACAATCAGCATCTCGCCCATTCGATAAAGATAGGGACGGCTTTGTAATGGGAGAAGGGGCTGGAGCAATTGTGCTGGAAGAACATGAGCACGCAATAAAAAGGGGAGCAACAATTTATGCAGAAGTTGTTGGAGGAGGATTAACAGCAGATGCACATCATATTACAGCTCCACACCCGGAAGGATTAGGAGCAAGAAATGTAATGAAACTAGCTATTGAAGACGCTGGTGTTGATGTTACAGATATTGATTATGTAAATGTTCACGGAACATCTACACCTCTTGGAGATATTGCAGAAACAAAGGCAATTAAGGATTTGTTTGGGGAACATGCGTATAATTTAAATATTAGCTCAACTAAATCAATGACAGGACATCTTTTGGGTGCTGCTGGAGTAATTGAGTCTATTGCTTGTATAATGGCGGTAAAAAACGACACTATTCCCCCTACAATAAATCATAAAACAGATGATCCAAATATTGACAATAAGTTGAATTTAACCCTTAATACAGCACAAAAAAGGAAAGTTAATTATGCACTTACTAATACATTTGGATTTGGAGGACATAACGCCTCTGTGTTATTTAAAAAATACGAATCATAAGTTTTTTTAAAACAATAATATCAAAGCTCACTTTTAAAAATAAAGGTGAGCTTTTTTTATTTCAATTACTAGGGTATCATTCTGAAAATGAAATTTATAAAAAAGCATTTATTCATAAATCTTCCAATAAGAATAGTCATAACGAGAGATTAGAATACCTAGGTGATGCGATTCTATCCTCTATAGTTTCGGAATCATTATTTAATGATTATCCCAATGAAGCAGAGGGTTTTTTGTCTCAAAAAAGAGCAATAATTGTAGGGAGAAAACACTTGAACCTGGTTGGTAAAAAGATAATTCCAGCTCAAGAGATTAAAAGTAAATTGAATAAAATACCTCTTAGTGTTTATGGAAATACTTTGGAGGCAATTTTAGGAGCAATCTATATAGATAAGGGTTTTGGTAAAACAAACTTATTTGTTCAAAAGCATATTTATACTTCAGAGTTTTTAAATGAATTATCAGATACAGATTTTAAGAGTAAACTTTTAAAATATTCCCAAAAGGAGAATATAAATATGGAGTATAAAGTGGAAAAACAAGAAGGGCCTGATCATAAGAAAGAATTTTTAATTGCAATTTATCTTAATAATAATAAAATTGCAGAAGCAAAGGGATCATCAAAAAAGGAAGCAGAACAAAAAGCAGCCAAAAAAGCATATAAAATTGTATTTTAGCCCTAATGAAAATGCATTACACATTAGAATGTGACCAAGAATATGAATTTGTTGTTTTAGCAATAAACAGCCATAGCAAAGCATTTAAACTGTGTTGGAATTTAAATAACACACTTGTGTTAAATTTTGAAATGACTGATGAGCATTCGATTTCAGATGAATTGTTATTTACAAGATATAAAACTAAAACTGAAAGCGGAGCACAGATTGACCTTCTCGCAAACAGAACCAAGAAGGGTTATTTAATACCATCACAAAAAAGTGTAAATTACTTTTTAGTTATTAAAGATGAATGTTGGTGTGATACAAAAGAGTCATTTTTAAGTAAATTAAGAGCAATAAATGACATACTTTTGGTGTTTGAACTAGACTTAGAAAAAACTAAAAATAGTGATAGATTTATAATACATGATAAGAAAAACTAAAATAATAGCAACAATTGGTCCAGCTACATCTTCAAAAGAAATGCTGAAGAAGATTATTAGTAAAGGGGTGAATGTTTGTAGGTTAAATTTCTCTCATTTAACTCATGATGATGCAAAAGAGATAATTTCAAATATTAAAGAAATTAACCAAGAATTGCATGTTCATACTGCAATATTAGCAGACCTACAAGGACCAAAAATAAGAGTTGGAGAATTTAAAAATCCACTAAATCTTGTAAAAGGGAATGAAGTGATTTTTAGCACTAAAGATAAAAAAGACTGCATTTACATCAACTACCAGAATTTTGCAAAAGATGTTAATGCAAAAGATAAAGTATTGTTAGATGACGGAAAATTAGCACTTAAGGTAGTTAGTACAAATAAAAAAGATACGGTAGTTTTAAAAGTAGTTTTTGGAGGGCTTTTGCAATCAAGAAAAGGGGTAAACTTACCTAATACACCAATCTCCCTTCCTTGTCTTACTAAAAAAGACAAAGAGGATTTAGAGTTTGTGTTGTCAGAAAAAATTGAATGGATTGGACTTTCATTTGTAAGAAAGGCTGATGATGTTCGTATTCTTAAGGAGATAATTGCAAAAAGAAATTTACACCATAAGGTAATTGCAAAGATTGAAAAACCTGAAGCAATAAAAAATATAGATGAAATTATTGATGTAACTGATGCAATAATGGTTGCTAGAGGTGATTTGGGTGTTGAAGTCCCTCCTCAGAAAGTTCCTGTATATCAAAAGATGATAGTAAACAAATGTATTATTCATGCTAGGCCAGTTGTTATTGCAACACAAATGCTCGAAAGCATGCTCGAAAGCCCATCAGCCACAAGAGCAGAAGTGAATGATGTAGCTAACTCAGTAATTGATGGGGCTGATGCGGTAATGCTTTCAGGAGAAACATCAGTAGGGAAACATCCATTGAATGCTGTAGATACTATGAGGGAAATTATTAGGGATGTTGAAGCAAGTGAGCATAATATTTCTCAGAATAAAGTAATTAGGCCATTGATAAATAACAGTAGATTGTTGAGTAATGCTATCTGCTCTCATGCTTGTGATATTGCGGAAAACACAAACGCTAAAGCAATAATTACCGTTACTTATTCTGGGTTTAATACCATAAAAACTTCAAGTTTTAGGCCCCAAGCTTTTATTTATGCTTTCACCAATAATCATACGATTTTAAATACACTTAGTTTGGTCTGGGGAGTTCAGGGGTTCTATTATGACAGAGGAACAACAACTGATCAAACCATTAGAGAAACAAAAGAAATACTAAAGCAAGAAAAACACCTTAAAAAAGGAGATTTAGTTGTAAATTTGGCGAGTATGCCAGCTAAAGAAATGGGCATGACTAACATGATGAAAATTAGTAAAGTAAAATAAAACCAAAAATGATAAATACAGCATTATTAGCAGAAATTTGTAAGGTTGCAGGAGCGCCAGGACACGAACAAAGAGTAAGAGAAGTTGTACTAAGAGAAGTAAAGTCTTTAGTAGATGAAATAAGAATTGACAACATGGGAAATGTTGTAGCAATTAAAAAAGGAAAAGAAAGTAAAAAAGTAATGATTGGCGCTCATATGGATGAGATTGGGTTTATTGTTACTCATATTGATGATAAAGGATTTGTGTACTTTCACACTTTAGGTGGTTTTGACCCAAAAACACTAACCGCACAAAGAGTTATTATTCATGGAACAGAAGATGTGATTGGTGTAATGGGAGGTAAGCCAATTCATTTGATGAATGCTGCTGATAGAGCAAAAGTACCTACTATTAAGGATTATTTTATTGATACTGGAAGGCCTAAAAAAGAATTAGACAAAATAATTTCAGTTGGAGACACTATCACTAGAAGCAGTGAGCTGATTGAAATGGGAGATTGTATCAACTGTAAATCTTTGGATAATAGAGTTTCAGTCTTCATTTTAATTGAGATGTTCCGTGAGATGAAAAAAACACCTCCTTATGATGTGTATGGCGTATTTACTGTACAAGAGGAAATTGGAATTAGAGGGGCGAATGTATCTTCTATGGATATAAATCCTGACTTTGGGTTTGGTTTAGATACTACTATAGCTTGGGACACTCCAGGGAGCACAAAACAAGAACAAGTTTCTGCTTTGGGTGATGGGGCTTGTATTAAAGTGATGGATTCAGCAACTGTATGTGATTACCGTATGGTAAAATACATGAAGGAGTTATCGAAAAAGAAGAAGTTAAAAACCCAATTGGAGATATTACCTGCAGGAGGAACAGATACAGCAGGAATACAAAGAATGAATCCAGGCGGATGTATTGCGGGGGCGGTTTCTATCCCAACAAGACACATACATCAATCTATTGAAATGGTACACAAAAAGGATGTTAGAGGAGCAATAGATTTGTTGCGCCACTCGGTAGAAAACTTACACACTTACGATTGGAGTTTTAG
>Ga0208809_1000393_pt1 | contig 8321 bp, 9 predicted proteins | sample Colrivmet1556B02_FD_187673 | JGI IMG/M metagenome (GOLD analysis project Ga0208809, IMG submission 187673) | Estuarine microbial communities from the Columbia River estuary - metaG 1556B-02 (SPAdes) (version 2) | ecosystem: Environmental > Aquatic > Marine > Intertidal zone > Estuary | place: USA...
ACAGGGTTTGTAATTATAATTGAACATTTAAACGGCTTAACGTCTATTTATAAGCACAATTCCTCAATAATTAAAGTACAAGGAGACAGGATAGAAACGGGTGAAATAATTGCTTTTACGGGCAACACAGGGTCGCTAACTACCGGACCACATCTTCATTTTGAATTATGGTATCAAGGAGAACCTGTTGACCCAGAGAGTTATATTGAATTCTAAATGAAAACAATAATCACAATATTATTTGCTAAACTGGTTAGAACAAGAAATAAAAAATGGATTTCCAGCCCCATTAAATGGCAAAAGAAAACATTCAATAAATTAATATCCTCAGCTTCAAACACAAGCTTTGGAAAGGATCATGGGTTTTCAGAAATTGTGTCTTACGAAGATTTTAAAAAGAAAGTTCCGGTTAGAGACTATGAAGGCTTAAAGCCTTATGTAGACAAGGTCGTTACAGGAGAAAAAAATATTTTATGGCCAGGACAACCTCTTTACTTTGCTAAAACGAGCGGAACAACTTCTGGCGCAAAGTATATTCCTATAACTCGAGAATCAATAAGAACACATGTTAACTCTGCCAGAGATGCATTATTAAATTATTTTTTAAAAACAAAAAACTATAAACCTATTAATGGGAAGCATATGTTTTTACAAGGCAGCCCTAAGCTTGACAAGAAAAACGGTGTTTATCTAGGAAGGCTTTCAGGAATAAGCGCTCATTATGTGCCAAAACTTTTCTTAAAAAACAGAAAGCCCTCATGGCCGACAAACTGTATTGATGACTGGGAAGAAAAGGTTGATAAAATAATTGAAGAAACGGTAGGAGAAAAAATGACAATTATAGCAGGAATACCCTCATGGGTTCAGATGTATTTTGAAAAAATTGTTGAAAATGAAAAAAAAACAATAAGCGAGGTCTTCCCACAACTATCACTCTATGTTTATGGGGGGGTAAGCTATGAGCCTTATCGATCAGCTTTTGACAAGCTGTTCGGAAAAAAAATAGACACCCTGGCACTCTTCCCGGCATCAGAAGGGTTTTTTGGATATCAAGATGATTTCTCGGGGGATCAAACAGACCTTTTGCTTCTATTAAACAATGACATTTTTTATGAATTTATTAAAGCAAAAGATTTTTTAAAGGGCGATTACGAGAGGATAAGCCTAAAAGATGTTGAGCTAAACGTAAATTATTTATTAATCATTTCCACATCGGCTGGACTTTGGGCATATAACATAGGAGACACAGTTAAGTTTACTTCAAAGGAACCTTATAGAATAATTGTGACAGGAAGAATTAAACACTTTCTTTCAGCTTTTGGTGAACATGTAATATCAGAGGAAGTAGAAAAGGCGATGAAGGCTGCGACAATTAATCACGGAGTTACAATAAGAGAGTTTACCGTTGCCCCAAACATTAATCCTGACCAAGGACTCCCTCGCCATGAGTGGTATGTTGAATTTGAAACAGTGCCTAATGACATTAATAGTTTTACCGACACCTTGGAGAATGAAATGATAAGCCAAAACATTTACTACAAAGATCTTGTTCTTGGAAACATAATACAACAACTAGACGTTGTTAATGTTAAGAAGGGAGGGTTCAATAAATACATGAAATCAGTAGGAAGATTGGGCGGCCAAAACAAAGTGCCAAGACTTTCTAATGACAGAATAATAGCCGAGAAACTTAATAATTTAAACTCTTGAAAAAGAAGGCAACCATTGTTTATTCTGTTGAAAGAAGCTTTGTTAAGTCAGATATTTCAATTCTAGAAGCAATAGGACTTAAGGTTTTTAAAATTCACTCAAAACCAGATAAAAAGCCACTAGACTTCTTGTTCAACAGAATAAAGGAGTTTTATAAGTCGATTTTTTATCTCTTTAGGTCAAAGATTTTAATTTCATGGTTTAATGATTACCACGCGTTTATTCCAATTTTAGTTTCAAAGGTTTTTTTAAAAAAATCTGTTATTATTGTTGGGGGCTACGATGCAATTGTTGATAAAAAAAACAGACATGGTCTTTTTTTTAAAAGAGGTCTAAGATCGTTTGTTGCAAAACTAAACTACAAAATGGTTAACGAAGTTTGGGTAGTTCATAAATCCCTTGAAAGCGGCTGTGATTTTGCAAAGCAAAAATTTAATATTATTTCGGGCGTAAGAAGCTTTACATCTAAAAAAAACATTAGTATTAAAGAAATTAATACGGGCTACGATGCTAGGTTTTGGAATTATGATGAAAGTGTGCAAAAAACAGGAGTTTTAACTGCAGCATTCTTCTCAGACAAAAGAGTAATAAACATTAAGGGCCTCGATCTGTTTAATAAATTAGCCTCTTTGCTGCCTAATATAAGCTTTACAATTGTTGGAGAATCAGACATAAGTGTGTCAGAATTTTTGAACTTGCAACCTAATATTAAAGTAATAGGGGTTCAAACCAAGAGTCAAATGAAAGAGCTTTACCAGAACACTAAATTTTACTTTCAAGGCTCTAGGCTAGAGGGGTTGCCAAATTCGCTTTGTGAAGCAATGCTGTGTGGGTGTGTGCCCATCGGATCTAAAGTTTTTGGAATTCCTGACGCAATTGGTAACACTGGAATTTTGTTTGATACAGAAAAAGACCTAGAGCAAATAGTGGAATTTGTAAACTCTGATTTAGGGGTTTATAATTTTAGTAAAGCAAGAAATAGAATTATCAAAAAATACGATTTTTCTAAAAGAGTTGAAAAAATAAAGAAAAGTATTTTTTAATGGAAGCCGCAATACTAGGGTTTATTGGATCTAAAAATATTGGAGATTATATTCAAACCAAAGCAGTTATAGATATAGTCAATACAAAAAAAATAAAAATTCTAGATAGAGAAAACCTTGACAAACACAAGGAGGGTAAAATAAAAACTATTATTAATGGCTGGTTCATGGAAAACCCAAAGAATTGGCCTCCAAGCAACAAAATAAAACCACTATTTATATCCTTTCATATAAACCCATCTGCCGAAGGAGAGCTTCTTAAAGAAAAATCTTTAGAGTATTTTAAAGAACACGAACCAATAGGGTGTAGAGATTTTTACACAAGAGATATTCTTTTAGAAAAAGGAATTAACGCGTATTATTCATCCTGTATTACAACTTCACTAGAAAGAAAAAACTATCTAAAGAAGAATATACAGCCAGAGGGAATAATGGTTATAGGAGCCTTTGACAGGTTAAAACCAACACTAGATAAAAAATCAATTGTTAAGCTGTTTATGTCAATCCTCAAGTACCCTATAAAAAAAACAGTATATGCTTTAAAAGTGTCTCAGTTTAACAGGTATTTAAATAATAAAAAAATTAAAATATACAGACATAGCCAGCTTGTTAAAGAGCCAATCAAATCTCATAATGAGGGTTTAAAATTAGCAGAAGAGATGTTAGAAAAAATAGCACAGTGCGAAATTCTAATTACATCAAGAATCCACGCTGCTTTACCCGCCCTTGCCATGGGGCTAAAGGTCATTTTTATTGATGAAGGACTTGACCACAAGAACCATAAACACAGATTGTCAGGCCTAAGAAATTATTTCACCTGCACTAATCTTAAAGATTTTTTTATGATTAATTTAGACAGCATAACAGAAGGAGAGGCTCATAAAAAGCACATCATAAAAATAAAAAAAACAATAAACAACTTTTTAAATCAATGAATATTTTAGTTCTAGGCTCAGGAGGAAGAGAGCACGCAATAATTAAGAGCATGTCAATGAGCAAAAGGAATTCCGCGCTTTACGCCCTTCCTGGAAATGGAGGAACGTCACAGCTAGCAAAGAACATTCAGGGAGATGTAAATGATTTTGACCTAATTAAGAATGTTGTAAAAGAAAAGGATATTTCAATCGTCGTTGTTGGACCTGAAGACCCAATTGTAAGAGGAATATATGATTATTTTAAGGCAAATCCAGATCTAAGTAATGTTAAAATTATTGCTCCTAGTAAGCATGCGGGCTCTTTAGAAGGAAGCAAAGATTTTGCAAAAAACTTCATGGAAAAATATAATATTCCAACTGCAAGACATAAAACGTTTACCCAAGAAAATATTGATCAAGCAGATATTTTTTTGGAAACCATGAACCCCCCTTATGTTTTAAAAGCAGACGGACTTGCAGCAGGAAAAGGGGTTCTAATTATAAACGATTTAAATGAAGCGAAGAAAGAAATAAGAAGCATGATAATAGACAAAAAGTTTGGAAAATCATCTTCAAAAGTTGTCATCGAGGAGTTTCTAGATGGAATTGAGCTATCATGCTTTGTTTTAACAGATGGAAAAAGCTACAAAACACTTCCTTTTGCTAAAGATTATAAAAAAATAGGAGAAGGAGACACAGGCTTAAACACTGGAGGAATGGGGGCAATTTCTCCTGTCCCCTTTCTGGATGATGAATTTTTATCAAAGATTGAAAATAAAATAATTAAGCCTACAATTGAGGGAATAATAAATGAAAAAATGCAATACATGGGATTTGTTTTTATTGGCTTAATTAAAGTAAAAGACGAACCATATGTGATTGAATATAATGTTAGGATGGGTGACCCAGAGACTGAAGTTGTTTTTCCTAGAATAAAAAATGACATTATAGACCTTTTGGATTCTATGGGAACTTCAAAATTTGATGAGATTTCTTTAGAAATTAACACTGATCATGCAGCGACAGTGATTTTAGTTTCGGGAGGCTATCCAGAAGAGTATGAAAAAGAGAAAATTATTAACGGGCTCTTTGACATCAAAGACACAGTTGTTTTTCATGCAGGAACAAAAAAGGAAGGAAAAAATTTTGTAACCAACGGCGGAAGAGTGCTCGCTATTACATCAATGGCTGAAAAATATCAAGACGCATTGAAACAGTCTTATGATCAAATTAAAAAACTAAGATTTGACAACATGAATTACAGAAAAGATATTGGGTTTGATTTATAAAAAAGAGTGAGAGGTGCTGTCTTTATCCTCTTCGCCTTTATCATCAAACTCTTTTAGCTTTTTTATCCAATATGCTGCGCCAGCAAACCCAATCAATATAAAAGACCAGCTGACTATGTTAGCTAAAGACCAACTATCAAATTGAACGGTTCTAAGAAGATCAAAAGGAATAAAAAGAACTTCTTCAAAAAACCAGGCTACTGAATAAAAAAAATCTTTAACCATAACAATATTTATTATACAAAATTAATACATTGAAACATGATTGCAAAGACTTTTAAAAAATTTAATTATACAACAGTAATTATTTCAAATTTATTATTGTTGGGTATCTCAGTATATTATTCAACACTAGATGTTAGGTGGTCCTTTTTCGAGTCACAAGTTTTAAACGGAATTATAATTTTTGGAGCATTTTTACTCACGTCTTATTCCATAGACACTGTTGCAAGACAAATTATTCTTGATAGATCAAACACAAACGCTTATCATCTACTGATGTACCCTTTAATTATCCTGGCATATCCAGTAGAATCAGTTGATTTAAGGTTTATACTTTCCTCTGCGGCAATGTTTTCAGCATGGAGAAACTTTAGAATTTTTTTAGAAACAAAGCGGGAGGCATTAAAAACACGACGACTATTTGACACTTCAATTCTTTTAAGTTTGTCAACGCTTTTAATAATAGAAAACATCTATTTATTTGCTCTCCCTTTTGCTCTTCTTCTTTCTGCTAATATAAAAAGAGATATAAAACATTTTGTTTTGCTTTTAATTACCCCTATTATTTTAATACCTACTATTTACATATTTATTAAAACACTTTCTTTAGAGTTCTTTTTGTTTAGCTCATACTTTGTTGGAAACGAATTTTCATTAACAAGTCAACCAACCTTTACAGTCTCACAAGCGCCACTAGCATTAATTTTTTTATACTATGTGGCTGCGGTCTTTTCAAAAATGATAAAAAAAGGGGTAAGCCTTCAAAGAAGAGCTGTTGATCTTGCCGCGGTTTTATTTCTAGTGACACCTTTCATTGTAGTTTTATGTCAAGAGGATAAAAGTGGGTCTGAGTATCATTATTTTTCACTAATATTAGTATACTTTATCGTTCAACTTTTTTTAAAAAACAGAAACAGTTCAATTGTAAACTTTATCTTTATGTCCTTAATTGCATCTATTATAATTTTTAATTTTTTATTATGAAAAACACTAAAATAAGCAAGCTCGCAATTGAAATATTTGAAAAATCTGTAAATGATTATCACGTGCATGATGACATATCAAGTTTGCCTGTAAATCCCTATGAAAAGAAAAGCTTTGAGCACTTGCTTTATGAGAAAAACTGGATAGACACTGTTCAGTGGCATTATGAAGATATAATAAGAGATCCTGAAATTGACCCTATCGAAGGAATGAAGCTAAAAAGAATGATTGACAGTTCAAATCAAAATAGAACTGAAATGGTTGAATATATCGATTCATATTTTCTAAATCTATACTCAGATGTAAATCCCATAAATGGAGCTAAGGTAAATTCAGAAAGCCCAGCATGGGCAATGGACAGGCTTTCAATATTAATATTAAAAATCTATCACATGGATGAAGAGGCAAAAAGGACTGATGTGAGTGATGAACATAAAGAGAGCTGTAAATCTAAGCTTGATGTTTTACTTGATCAACAAAAAGACCTTTCAGAATCAATAGACCAGCTTCTTGAAGATATTGGATGCGGAGAGAAAAAAATGAAAGTTTACAAGCAAATGAAAATGTATAATGATGAGTCGCTAAACCCTGTGTTGTATAAAAAAGATGATTCAAAAAAAGGATAAATCTATTCTAGTTTTTAGATTTTCAGCCCTTGGCGACATCGCCATGACAATTCCTGTCTTAAGGTCTTTTTTTAACACCTATCCTAATCAAAAAATAATATTTGTTTCTAGGGGGTTTGTGCAGCCCTTATTCAAAGAATTTGAAAATCTTGAGTTTGTTTCGGTTGATTTTAATAATGATTTTAAGGGTTTAAAAGGGTTGTTTAAACTATTCAAAATCTTAAGAAAAAATAAAATAAAAGCAGTAGCGGATTTACATAATGTTTTAAGAACCAAGATTCTAAAAATACTCTTCAAAATGGTTTTTATAAATGTTCAGTCAATTGATAAGGGAAGAGCAGAAAGAAAAAAACTAACCAAAAAAAAGAATAAAAAATTTAAACCATTAACACCTATACATTATAGATATTGTGATGTTTTTGGACGCCTCGGCTTTCCAATTGATCTTGCCAATCATGAGTATCCAATAAAACCGTATTTGCCAGAAAATTCAGAGGAACAAAAGGTTCTTGCTAAAAGTGGAGATAAAACAATAATTGGAATAGCTCCATTTGCCTCCTTTGCAGGAAAAAACTATCCATTAGACTTGATACAAAACGTAATAGCTTATCTTCAAAAGGACCATATAATTTATCTTTTTGGAGGAGGAGAAAATGAGTTAAATCAAATTAAGATTTGGGAAAAGGCTTATGACAATGTAACGGATATTGCTTCGTCATTTAACTTAACGGAACAAATTAACATAATAAGCTATGCTGACCTTATGATATCAATGGACTCTGCGAATGGCCACATCGCAGCTAACTGTGGAGTTCCGGTTCTTACAATATGGGGAATGACTCATCCTTTTTGTGGCTTTACACCTTTTGACCAGGGGATAGAAAATTCAATAATGGTTGACAGAAACTTGTATCCCGATATACCCACTTCTGTTTTTGGCAACAAAATTCCAAAGGGCTATGAAAGCGCTTTTAGATCAGTTAATCCTAAAGAGGTAATTGAAAAAGCATTAGAAATTTTAAAGTTAGCTAAACCTCATCATAATTAACCTCAACTTCATCAGAGGTTGGCCTAGCTTGACACGAAAGTATATATCCACCCTCTATTTCATCGTCAGTCAATATCTGGTTGTTGTCCATTTCAACAGAACCCTTGTTGAGCTTTGCTAAACAGGTGCTACAAATGCCTCCCTGACATGAATAGGGAGCATCTATATCATTTTCAAGAGCCAACTCTAATATGGTTTTGTTTTGATCCATTACAAGATTATATTCTAGATCATCACAAATAATTTTTACTTTTTTTGACATATGTATACTGATTATCAGCGCAATATTACTAATAAAAAAGGTATTTATTAAAAATAAAATTGTAGTTTTATTTCCCAATTTTGAAAAAATGAAAAATTACGATTTATCAGCAAGCTGTAATACTATTGAAAAAAACAGTAGCTTCACAGGCAACTTTACCTCTGAATCAGACTTTAGAATTGACGGTTCCTTTGAAGGGAATATAGAGACAAAAGGAAAGGTT
>Ga0208809_1000416_pt1 | contig 8077 bp, 10 predicted proteins | sample Colrivmet1556B02_FD_187673 | JGI IMG/M metagenome (GOLD analysis project Ga0208809, IMG submission 187673) | Estuarine microbial communities from the Columbia River estuary - metaG 1556B-02 (SPAdes) (version 2) | ecosystem: Environmental > Aquatic > Marine > Intertidal zone > Estuary | place...
CATTGCAACAGCCGAACACCATGACGGTGACACTTATTACATGGAATGTATTAAAACTGCACAAGAGGCTGCAGAAGAAGCCGCTTACTTCTGCGACAACTGCGAGGATTAATCATGAACAATAAACAGTATTGCATGCATCACGACGAAGAGAGCTGGTGGGAATACGACGCCCGAGGAATACCCCTATGTAAAGTGTGTGAATTATGCCGCGACGCAAAACTCAGCGCTTACCGAGGCGACGTATTAACCAATCCTAGTTACTACTCAGACGCACCTATAGAGGAGAGCTGAACCATGAGTGACACTATTTATGACACTGACTGCATAAATGCTGATGGGAATGCCATAACCGATCTGGCATCCGACGCCGTACCCGCACACGAACAAATATTCGCAGGGCTTTCATACTATGCACACATGGCCCACGGCACTGCACCTACTAAAAAGCTTGCAAAAGATATTATCAAAGCAGGGCTTGAGTATGGCAAACAACTTCATGCTGAAGACATGGAGGACGAATCATGAACCGCATGCCATGCAGCATAACCGACGACCCGCAATGCGATGCCAGCGATTTCTATGAAAAAGAAGGCGTCTATAAAGAAACACCTGAACCCAACCCTGATGACCAGTACGACAAATGGGTAGAAGACCAACTATTTAATAAACTTAAATCATCCTTAGAACCATTAATCACACCTCATATAGGAGATAAAAAATGAGAAGTATACGACCATCTGATCTCAGTAGGGAGATCAAAGCCAACGCACTGGCTGGCCTAGCAACAATGATATGGGGCGCGCCTGGCGAAGGTAAGTCCGAAATCGTTTACAGCCTTGCACAAGAAATGAACGCAAAACTGTTCGAAGTACGTGCTAACTTATTCGACCCTGTCGACGTACGTGGCGGCTTAAAAGTAGTTGAACAAGAAGATGGCACATATCGTACACGGTATGGTGTGCCCGAAGATTATCCCGACTCCAACTACCAAGGCACTGTAATCATCTTCATTGATGAACTCAGTACTGCACCCAAAGCTACACAAAATAGTTTCTTGCAACTTCTAACAACCGGCAAAATTGGTACGTACCAAGCACCACCCAACACAATATTCATCGCAGCTGGTAACCGCGCGATTGACCGTGCCGCAGTACATGAAATGCCAACACCTGTTAAGAACCGCTTCAGTCACTTTACTCTCGAAGCGAATATTGACGACTGGGTAGCATGGGCCGTGAACGCGGACATTGAACCGTCGATCGTGAGCTTCTTACGCTACCGCCCGCAACTACTAAGTGATGTTGATGCAACACAAAACGCATTCCCAACACCTCGTGCCTGGGACTATGTCAGCCGCAAATTACCATTCATGGCTGATGAGTTTTACGGCGTTGCGTCCCTGGTCGGCGATGGTGCCGCAGGCGAATACATCGCATTCAAACAAGTTTACACAGAAGTACCGGACATCGATGACATCCTTGCTAAGCCAACCACCACCAAAGTACCCACTGGCACATCAGTGTTGTACGCGGTATGTGGCGCACTAACAGGACGTGTTGATCAAACCAACTTTGAAGCAATTATGAAATACACGAAACGCATGCCACCTGAGTATCAGGTCATTGTAGTTCGTGACTCACTCGCGAAGGACCGTACGCTCATGCAATCAGAGCACTTCACCAAATGGACTCAAGAAAACGCAGACGTACTTTTATAGGAGAATAATCATGGCCTCAGTAAGAATGACTAACGAATTGCGAGACGACATCCGTCGTAAAGCAGAAGAAGCATATAGCTTAGCTAATCCCCACCCCAAACCAAGCAACAAATATGTAACCGCTGTTCTTGACGCAGTGCGACACAGTCCCGAACAAACGTTTCTACGCGACATAAAGAAACTCGGTGAAGAACGCGCCGTAGATAGCGATACTCGCTACGGACAAAACATCTTGCCACATAAACCAAAAGAAGTAGTAACAAGCATAGAATTGCGTATCAAAACATTAACTGGCGTTATAAGTGTTCACGGTCGTGACTACAAAGAAACCACCATTAAATTCGATACCCCTATCGCTGATTACTTGGTAGTAGACGGCGATCGCCACCGATGGAGTGACCCAGTTGTATGGATCAATGACCTACGCCTCGAAGACAAAACTCAAATTATTGAATACTTTGAAGCACACTTAAAATCTACTGAAGAACATAATCAAGCCAAAGGTCTGTATGATCAAAGCATCTACAATCTAGTAAGTACCTGCACAACGCTCAAACAGCTTCTAGAAGTCTGGCCTGCAGCTGAGTCACTCGTGCCTGCTAACAAAATCCAAAAGATGCACACAAAAGTAACCAGAAAACAACGCGCCGCTACAATCAAAGAAGAAATCTCTTTTGATCCAACCATTGCTAACCAAGCCGTACTCACAGCTAAAATGCTAGGAGGCTAATATGTCCGCGGAAAGCGACATGCTCAAAGCTCGGGCTCAGCTGCTAATGGATCAGCCTTTCTTTGGCACATTAGCACTCAAACTCAAGCTAGTAGAAGACAGTAATAACTGTGATACAGCAGCTACTGATGGCACACGACTCGTCTACAATAGTAAATTCATTGGTAAACTTGATACCGTTACACGCAAAGGTCTCATTGCACATGAAGTGATGCACTGTGTCTTCAACCACATGACACGTCGTCAACATCGTGACCCTAAAATGTGGAACATTGCTACTGACTTCGCCATTAATAACCATCTCGTCGACTGTGGTTTTGTGCTACCTGAAGGCGGTCTTGTTGATAAACAGTACAACGACATGACTGCCGAAGCTATTTACAACAAACTTGACAAAGATAATCTACCAAAACAATGCCCTTGGGGCATGGTTATGGACGCAGGAGTCGGTCAAGTGCAAGCTGGTAGCAACGCGGCAATGGAATCCGATTGGCAAGTTGCTGTCACACAAGCCGCAGAAGTTGCTAAAAATGCAGGCAAGCTCCCAGGCAGCATGGAACGCTTCATTCAAGACATCGTCAAACCAATCGTTGATTGGCGGACTGTATTGTGGCCGTTCTGTACGTCACTCACTCGAGACGACTACAGCTGGCGCAAACCGCACCGCGCATACATTAGCGAAGATGAGTACTTACCCAGCATGCTTAGTGAAGCTGCAGGTCACATTGCAATCATCATTGACTCTTCAGGATCATGCGCTGACTACTGGAAGCAATTTATGAGCGAGATATCAGCTATTCACTCAGAACTGCGCCCATCTCAAATGACAATTATTCATTGTGACTATAATGTAGCGCACTGTGAAGAAGTCATGCCAGATGATGAGTTCCCAACGACGCCTATTAAAGGTGGCGGCGGTACAGCGTTTAAACCAGCGTTCGATTACATCAACGAACACTATCCAGACGTAGAAGCAGCTGTGTATCTTACCGACCTCGAAGCATTTAACGAAGACTTCGGTGAACAACCAATGTACCCCGTTCTATGGGTTGCAACTACGCGCCTTGCTGCCCCCTGGGGGCAAACGACGCGCATCCAGCTGTAATAGTTGAACTAATATATTAGCGATGCTACTATTTCGCTCTTACTAGGAGAGTATGATGAGTATAAATGATGCAACACCTCAAGAATGGACCGAAGCAGCTAAATCAGCCAATAAAAAAGAATATATTGACCCTTACGACATCCGACCCAACCCAGTATCTTCACCCCCACACTACAATATGGGCAACATCGAGTGCATTGAAGCTATCGAAGAGTCTATGTCTAGCGTGGCCTTTAAAGGGTATCTCAAAGGTAACTGCCTAAAATACCTCTGGAGATACGACTATAAAGGCAAACAAGTAGAAGACTTGGAAAAAGCAGGCTGGTACTTAAGTAAATTAACTACCCAAGTAATAGGAGAAAACGCTAAACAATCCACCTAGGAGGGTGAAATGGACACAAAAGAATACTTCGACCAATTAAAAAATCTAGAAGAAGACAAAATCAGCCCTGAATTTCATACATACACTACTGTATTCATGAAATCTCGTATGCCTGAAGCCTATAAAGAAATCTTATCCCGTTACAAAGTGCTAGAAAATGAGATTTATGCACAGCACGAATGCAATGGAGCGCCATTTTAATGCTAGTAACTCTCGACTTTGAGACATACTTCGACACCAAAGTGTCTCTTACCAAACTCACCACAATGGACTACGTTCGACACGAACAGTTCAAAGTGTGGGGCGTTGGCATCATGATCGATCATGATGAAACAGAATGGTATGGTGAAGACGAAGCAGAAGCCGCGATCCATGCCATCGATTGGAGCAACGCGACCCTCATATGCCACAACACCCCCTTTGATGGTTACATTTTAACCAGATACTACAAAATCATACCAAAATATTACGTAGATACTGCGGCTATGGCGCGCGCCTTAGCGCCCGGCCAGTCGGCCCGGCTAAAAGACTGCGCGATACGTGAGTTCCCAGATGACGAAACCATGCGTAAAGGCGAAGAACTCATTGATGCAAAAGGTATCTATAACTTAGATCCTGAAACAGAAGAAGCCCTCGCTGGTTATTGTATACAAGACGTTGACCTCACTTGGGCTCTTTATCAAAAAATGATTACCCAAATGCCACAAAGTGAGATGGACCTTATTGACATAACCTGCCGTATGTTCTGTGAACCAAAGCTACTCGTGGACCGTGATGCGCTAATCGAGTTCCGTGATGAAACCATCGCAACCAGTGAAGCGCTCATTGCTGCAGCAGGCATCGACCGCAAAGTACTGAGCTCCAATAAACAATTTGCAGAACACATATATAGTATGGGCCTTGTACCTCCGTGGAAAAAAAGTCCTACTACAGGTAAAAAAATCCCAGCCCTAGGTAAAAATGACAAAGCATTTACCCAAATGCAAAAAATGTACCCTCAATTCCAACACATATGGGCCGCACGGCTTGCAACAAAAAGCCGCATTAACGAGACCAGAGCGCAGCGCTTTATCGACGCAACCCATAGCGATGGAACAATTAGTGTGCCATTGCGTTACTACGCAGCTCACACTGGCCGCTTTGGTGGCACAGAAAAAATTAATATGCAAAATATGCCACGCAACTCACCTTTGAGGCTAGCGTTGTGTGCACCGGAAAACAAATTAATATTCGTTGCAGATTTATCAAACATCGAAGCCCGTATGCTTGCGTGGCTAGCAGATGAAGATGACCTACTTACACAATTTAAAAATGGTGAGGACATCTATAGCAATCTTGCTACTCAAATTTATAAAAGACCAATCCATGCTGACCATGACCCTATCGAAAGATTTGTAGGTAAAACTGCTGTACTTGGGCTAGGTTATGGTATGGGGGCTACTAAATTCCAGGACACTTTAGAAACTGGAGCAATGGGGCCCCCTCTAAAATTTACGTCATCCGAAGCCTTCGAAGTTGTTAACACTTATCGTACAACCTACGAAGGTGTGCCACTCTTATGGAAAAAACTAGAACTTAAATTAGCAAATTCCATTAACCCGAATTATGAAGAGCACTGGCACGGCTTATTATTTAAAGATAAGAAGATTTATTTACCGAACGGTTTAGCATTGCACTACAACAATCTACGATACGAAGGCGGTAAACTCACATATGATTCACGTACAACTGAATCAACTTGGGGCGGACGTATCACCGAGAACGTAGTGCAAGCTTTATCTAGGATCATTGTTACCGATGCAATGCTCCGTATTCAGAAAGATGAAGATCTAAATGCAGATGTAGTACTAACTGTACATGATGAAATCATTTTAATTGGCCAAGCTAATAAAGCAAATGCTACAATGTCTACACTAATACAACATATGTGTATCCCCCCATCATGGGCTTCTAATTTGCCCTTAAATGCAAAAGGCGGGTTTGACATTCGATATAGCAAATGACAAATGGCGCGACTAGTTTTAACAAGAAAAATAGACGAAGTAGTTATTATCCATGATGACGACGGTGTTTTGGCGAAAGTTAAAGTATCTAAAATTGACAGGAATCAAGTTCGCTTAACCTTTGAAGCGGATAACAAAATCAAAATTGACAGACAGGAAGTCTACGATAAAAACGCTAATCCTACTGATAAATGTACTAATTAAATATTAGCCATGCTATTATTGTTGCTCTGTAGGAGGAGCTATGCAACTTACCTTTTTAGAGGCCGCTAATGGACAGCGGCTAAGTAAAAAACACTGTCCAAAAACCGGATTCACTCCTTACCCACACGTTAAAAAAGTAACATCTCACAACCATCACATACCTTTAGACAGCACTGGCTTAGCCATATTAGAACGCCTTATTCTTGATGAAGGCGGCAAAGGTTATTGCTTGTTAAAAGGTGACTTAAAACGCCCATTAAACAACGAATCGCGAGCAGGAAAAACGAACCGCGTTGCGTACTCCAGCCTACTTGTACTTGATATTGATGGCATTATTTTGCCTGGGCACACTAACCCTAAAACTTATGACGCTATTACAGTAGGTAAGTTAGCAAAAGCTGTACTACGTGAACTACCTGCTCAAGTACAAGACTGCAGCTTCATAGCACAAGCTTCTTCAAGCCTCGGCATGAAAGGTGACAAAGTATCGTTACATATCTTTATGCTACTTAAACATGCTATGCCTGCAAAATCTGTAAAACTATGGCTACAAGCCTGTAATTTTGAATCTCAGCTATTCTCATCTCAACTAGAGCTGTCCTCTAATGGGCATTCACTCAAGTTTCCACTTGATGCAAGCGTTGCTGATAATTCAAAACTCATCTTCATTGCCCCTCCTACCTTTGAAGACGGAACCCACGATCCGTTCAGTTCCTCTCTCTCTGAGCGGGTCGTGCGTGTTTCCGGTATTACAAATACTCTAGACCTTGCAGCTCTTATGAACGACATCAGTCCTGAAGTTGTCCACCAAAAAAGTAACCACCATAAAAACAAGCTACGTGTACAGCGTGGCTTTAACGCTAAAAAAGAACGACTTACCATTGCTACCGTTGATAACAAGTCAGAAGAAATTCTAGACAACCCAGACAGAATGTCTATCCAAATTACAGATGATACAAACCCCCCGTACATACGATGCAACGTAAACGGTGGAGACAGTAACGCCTATTACTTTAAGCTTGAAGATCCAACATATATGTTTAACTTTAAAGGCGAACCTATCTGGTCTATTGAAAAAGCCGATCCAGACTTCTACAAAACACTGTTTGATGTATACCAAGAAGAAATGGAAAAAGAAGGTAGGGCTAACTTCCCTGTAGCCTTACGTGATTTTTATACAGATACCTATTACAACGGTGTCTTTAATCCAAACCTTAATCAGTTTAGTGACGACTTCCCTTTATTACCTTGTTCTTCAGCAAGCATTGAAGGGTTCATGCGATCACATGGTCGTAGCAAACCAGACTTTGTGCCTGATGCAAAAGTTGTATTCGACCCAGCATCTAACGATTTAGCTGTGAACTTAACTAACGTGCCATACCATATCAACATGTTCCGAAAAACAGAGTACATGATGTCGAACCGTGGGCACGAATCGCTAAGCATGGGTGACGCACATAAAATCGCGAACGCATGCCCCCTAGTTTATAAACTTTTGACCCACATACTTGGTGGTCAGAATTTAGAAGTTGAACACTTTATCAACTGGTTAGCTTATATATTCCAAACTAAAAAGAAAGCAATGACTGCCTGGGTACTGCAAGGTGTGCCTGGGACAGGTAAAGGTATCTTTTATACCAAAGTACTCAGGCCACTATTTGGTGTAGAGCACGTACCAATGCGTGCGCTACAAAACATTGAAGAGCAGTTCAATCTCTATATGAGGCAAGCACTCTTCCTTGTTGTTGATGAATTTCATATGGCATCAGCTAACGCGGGCACAATGAAGATTGCCGACAAACTCAAGAACGCTATTACAGAAAACACGATGACCATTCGTGCAATGCGTTCCAATCAAGTAGAGATGCCTAACTTCACTAACTTTATCTTCCTCACTAACCGCATGGATGCCGTGAAAATCGAGGAGGGAGAC